>ERZ650308.131-NODE-131-length-41222-cov-10.427187_pt1 | contig 41222 bp, 31 predicted proteins | sample MGYA00376244_ERZ650308 | MGnify/ENA primary metagenome ERZ650308 (study PRJEB26733, sample SAMN07839295) | wastewater metagenome | biome: small river; feature: stream; material: water | place: USA: North Carolina | collected 2016-04-26 ... | reverse complement strand
CGCTTTTATCCAACTTAGGGTCTGCAAATATAATGGTAATTCCTTCACTTTTATCCAAAATGAAGTCATACGAACGAGCGGTAGCCATTTTCTGAGCAGCATTATACACCCTGTCTTGTATAGGCTTCACTAATTTCTGGCGTTCTTTGAACAAATCGCCCTCATAACCAAAACGCTTTTTCTGTAAATCACGCAATTCCTTCTCCTTCATAAACAATTCATCTTCACGCTTTTTTCTAAGGTCTTCTGATAACATAAATTGCTCAGCTTCATAATTCTTGTACATTTTGTCCAAGACCATTTGCTTTTCGTCAATTTCTTGTTGCCACTGATCACCCAATGCTTTCAACTTCTTGTCTGCTTCCTTGTATTCTGGAATTCTATCCAAAATATACTTGGTATTGATGACCGCATATTTAGATTGTGCTTCTGTTGTAAAAGAGAAACAAATCATTAATGCACCCAATAAAAACAATTTTTGCAATTTCATAGTTGTAGTATTTATACGTTCAATCTATTCAGGTTCAAATCCTAACATAAAGGTAAATCTAGCCGCATCTTTCAAAGCATTGGTTCCATCCAAGCGATCCAAACCAATACCATAGTCAAATCCAAGTAGACCAAACATAGGAAGGTAAAAACGCATACCCACACCCACTGATCTTCTTAATTTAAATGGATTGTATTCTTTCATACTGTACCAACCATTGGCTGCTTCAAAAAAGCCCAATGCATAAATGGTACTACTAGCTGCTAAACTCAATGGATATCTAATTTCCACTGCGTACTTATTAAAAATCGTAAACTTCTGTCTAGAAGATTGTTGATCAGGATTGATTTTTGGATTGGAAGATTCATAAACTGGATAACCTCTCTGTGCAATGATATCATATCCTAATAATGCAAACTGATTACTCAAACCTGCATCACCCACTTGGAAACGTTCAAAAGGAGACACCGTTAAATCTGGATTGTATTTTCCTAAGAAACCATATTTAGCTGCAAACTTCAATACAAATTGTTTGTTATGATCTTCTCCAGCTGGCTTACCCAATGGCACATACCATTCACCATTGAAACGCCATTTATGGTATTCTAATAATTCGTAAGGATTTTGCTTAGTGGCAAAGTTTGGATCAAACAATGAATAAGGAGGTGTCAACTGACCACTTAACATAAATGTAGAACCCGTTCTTGGGAACAAAGGTTGGTCAACTGAAGTTCTTTGTAAAGCAATTCTAAAGTTCAAATTGTTTACAATACCATTGTCAAAATTTGGCAAATTGTAAGGATCAATTGCGTAGTTCTTCAAAGTGTAACGCGTGTAGTTCAATCCCATACTCAATGAGAAATAGTCATCTGGCCAAGCCAATTGGCGACCAAAAGAAACGGTCGCACCAGTTGTAGAAATATACCTCGAGTCAGCCGCGTTAGGATTGTACATTCCTGTTAACTGATCATAAGTTTGTCCGTATTTAGTATTGTACACACTTACTGTTAAAGTATTACGTTTGATTCCACCAAACCAAGGTTCTGTGAATGAGAAGTTGGTAGATCTAAATGCTTTACCATTACTTTGGAAACGCAGGCTTAATTTTTGTCCATCTCCCATTGGCAATGGATCCCAAGCTTTTTTATTGAAAATATTTTTAGAAGAGAAGTTGTTGAATGTCACACCTAATGTTCCAGTCAAACCAATATAGCCTCCCCATCCTGCACTCAATTCTAATTGATCACTTGATTTTTCTTCTACACCATAATTGATATCAACCGTTCCATCTTCTGGATTTGGAATTGGATCAATTTTAATTTTCTCTTGGTCAAAATAATTCAATTGAGAAATCTCACGTTGAGAACGTATTAAAAGAGTACGGCTAAATTTATCGCCAGGAACAGTTCTAATTTCACGACGTATTACAAAATCTTTTGTCTTTTCATTTCCAGCAATACGAATTGTTTTGATTGTTGCTTGAGGACCTTCTTGAATTCTTACTTCAAAATCGATTGTGTCATTGTACACTGCAGTTTCAATAGGATTGATGCTAAAGAATAAATAACCATCATCCTGGTACAATCCACTAATATCACCGCCCTCTGCTGTAGGTGTTTTACCTAATTTATTAAAGAAAATTTCTCTGTTGTAGATGTCACCCTTTTTAATATTTAAAATACTCGCCAAAACAGAATCAGGATATTTTGTATTGCCTCTCCAACTGATATTACCAAAGAAATACTTACGTCCTTCTTTGATCTGCATATCTATGTTCAAATGTCCTACAGCATTATGGTATACTGTATCTTTTTCAATGACTGCATCTCTAAAGCCTAAAGAGTTATAGTAGTTCAATAAATTATCCTTACTCTCGTCGTATTTCTTAATGTCATACTTAGAAGAAGAGAAACCAATTCTAGCGTATGGATTCAAAATCTTTTTAGTTCTTGAAAAAGTTAAGTAGCCACGCTCTTTTAAATATTGATCAAAAGTATAAGGAGTGGTCTTAACAATAGCTGGCTTATCATTTACCGGGAATAAGGTTAAACGAGATTTTTCATGGATCTCTTTTAAACTTTTCTTCAATTTAGTTTCATCAATTTGATTGCCACCAAAATTGATATTATTGATTCTCACCTTAGGTCCTTTAGTAACAATGAATTCAAGTACCAATTGGTTTTTTCTAATGGTGTCTTTAGTTTCTTTGATTCGAACAGATGCATCCTGAAATCCTTTTTCTGCATAGAACTTTTTGATCCCCTCTATGGCAGTGATGCGCATATTATCTGTCACGACCCTGTTAGGTGTTAAACCAGTTTTACCTGAAAGCTCATCTGTTTCTGATTTTTTAATGCCAGTAAAAGTAAAACGAGCCAATCTTGGTCTTTCAATTACATTGATTTCAACATCAATTTCATTTCCTTTTACATCTGTTAAATACACACTTACATCACTGAAATAATTTTGGTCCATTAATTTACGAATGGCTTTCGCAAAATTATCTCCTCCAGGCAAGGCTACTTCATCCCCTTCATTTAAGGTAGATAAAGACAACAATAAATTTTCATCAAAAAACTGGTTACCAACTACTTTAATAGATCGTATTTTATACTTAGTAGGTGTTTTTTGATTTAAGATACCCAGCAACTTAACATTGATCTGGCTAACTGAGTCTTGCGCTTTTTGGTCTTGGGCAAAACTAGAGGTGGATAAGATAAGTAAGGATAGAATTCCTATAGTAAACTGGGTCAATTTCTGCATCTGCTGGTGGGGCTAAATATGTATAATTTATAAGAGGCGCAAATTACTCGTAATATTTCAAAGTCTTTGTTAAAAAGCCAAAAAAACACATTAATAATTTTAACTATTTAAGTTGATTTGAGCGCTTGTTTTACCAAATCTGCGTTCTCTGGACTGATAATCCAAAATGGCTTCGATAAATGCTTCTTTACCAAAAGCGGGCCAACGGGTCTCCGTAAAATAAAGCTCGGCATAGGCCAATTGAAACAATAGGAAATTACTGATTCGATGTTCCCCGCTGGTTCTAATCATCAATTCAGGATCAGGAAAGTTTTTGGTGGTTAAAGCTTGAACAAAATCTGCCTCATTGATCTGGTCTGGGTCTAATTTCCCGGCCTTTGCTTGAGCTGCAAGGGCTTTTGAAGCTTGAATAATTTCCCAACGGCTACTATAACTTAAAGCAATAACTAATTGTAAACCAGTATTTTGTGCCGTTTTTTCGCTAGCGCTGGCTAGGGCTTGGCGGGCTTCATCAGGTAATAAGTCTAGGTTGCCTATAAAATGTAGTCGGATATTGTTTTGATGTAAATCTGGCACTTCCTTGCTGATGGTATCCACAAAAAGGGACATTAAACCCATCACTTCGGCCTGTGGTCGGTCCCAGTTTTCGGTACTAAAAGCATATAGTGTAAGGTATTGGATACCTATTTCAGTAGCCGCTTCCACCACTTTACGGACACTTATTACACCATGGTAATGGCCATACAATCGGTCTTTACCTTGCTCCTCAGCCCACCTGCCATTCCCATCCATAATAATGGCAATATGTTTTGGAAGCCTATTTAAATCCAAATTTTCCATGTTGTAAAAATAAGAAAATCAGCAGGTTATTTGCGCTTAAATTTAAGTCTGCTAAAGAATCCAGGCTTTTTTTGACTGGCTTCCCTTTCTTTTAAACTAGCCAATTTTGATCTTTTACCTGGCTTCCACTTTTCTTCCCCATAAATCTTGATCAAATTGTAAGAGACACCTGCTTTGAGTGAGAAGAATTGATCCTTCCCAGAGCGACTACCTTGGTAAGCATGTTGAATGGTAGGGTCTATTTTATTAGATTGGACTACTAATGCTCCGTTCGCCAAAAAGTCTACCTCATCAGAATTTACAAATCGGTACATCCCCTCGGCAAAAAGATTCCATCTTTGAGATAAATTGTATTTAAAGCCAAACTGAATTGGGAAATGCATGAATCCTTTTACTTTCTTTGTTTCTGGCAAACTTACAGAGTCAATAAGTATTGGCGTAACACTTGAAAAAACTGCTTGTTTAATGCCGTCTGAAGTTGCTAACATATAACCAACTCCAATACCTAAATAAGGTGTAAAACGATAGCGCTTATTACCAGGCAAATACCTTGTGAAATTAAATTCGCCCATTAAACTAATATCGTGAAAATCACGAGAGAAACGCATCCCCCTTCTTTTTACATAAATATTATTTGATAAAGTATCATTAGCACCCAACTGGATTTTTTCGTAATTGAATCTAAAACCTGCGTAGTCATTGTATTGTTTTTTATAATACAAACCTCCAAGATAATAATTGGATAAGATATCAGGAGAAAGGTCTCCAACAAAACTTGATCGACCTCCATAAACACCAATCTCTCCCCTGTTTTCAAGTAATTGTAAATGTTGTCCTTGCACTACATTTGTAAATACAATCAAGCAACTTATGAAAAATATTTTTTTTACCATTTTAATTTCTTTTATCTAATCCCCAAGTCAACTTTGTTCTTAAAGTTGTCAAATAACTATTTTCATTTAGTCTAATAAAGTGCACACAGAAGGCTTCTTTCTTAACTGCAATTTGAATACCTATTGGAACAATTTCTTTTCTTGCATCTAACGCACAAATCAATTCGTCCGTTCTACCTTCTATTTCAAAAGAAATCACCGAGCTGTCTGGAACTACAACAGAGCGTACATTTAAATTATGCGGCGCCACTGGCGTGATCACAAAACTTGATGATTCAGGAAAAAGGATTGGACCATTACAACTCATATTATACCCTGTAGAACCAGTTGGTGTTGCAATGATGAGTCCATCTGCCCAATAAGAATTCAAAAATTCACCATTTAAATAAGTGTGAATTTTAATCATTGGCGAAGTGTCTCTTTTATGAATTGCAAACTCATTCAAAGCAAAAGGTGTGCCATCAAAAACAGGAATACTACTATCAATATGCAATAAGCTTCGCTTGTCAATTACATAAGATCGATTCACTAAAGCTTCAACCATTACGCCTAATTCGTCTTTAGAAATAGTCGCTAAAAAGCCTAGACGTCCGTAATTAATTCCTAAAATAGGAATTAAAGTATCGCCCACTAAAGTAATGGCATCTAAGACAGTACCATCTCCTCCCAATGAAATTAAACAATCAATATTGTTGTGTAAATCCATTGAAGATTCAAATGGAATAAGCGATTTATTATCAGCAGCTGTGACCAAGTTGAATTTCTTGATTAAATCTGCAAAAATATAAATGGTAATATCATGCTGATGTAGTTCAGCAATCAAGTCGTTTAAAGACTGTTGTTGATCCAAGTCGACACCTCTACTATAAATGGCTACATTCATGAAACAAAGTTAAAAATTAATTCCGCCGTGCAAATATAATCCTTTGTCCCCCAATTGATTGATACTGTATTCCATATTTAACACAAAGTCATATATACTAATCACATCTAAACCAATGCCCGCAGTCCTTAACAAACTATTAGCCAATGGGTTTGCCTTGTTTTTTTCTTGACTATAGACATAACCTAGATGACTAAAAGCTTTTATCCAAAAAGTATATTTAACAGATGGGAGGAATTTTTTGGTGAATGGATTGATCACGTTATAAGATCCAAGTCGCTGATGAAAGGCCGCTTTAAATAAAGTCGCTGCGTTGCCATCCACCACATAATATTCTAAACCATTCATTTGCATCAACCCGTATCCCATCAACTTACGATCGGAATAATTGGATTGTTGCATCATCCTTGCGGTGGTGAATGATTCTGCAATTATAAATCGAGACGGGGCAAAAGGATGTGCCACCACTTGTCTAAATTGAAATGCAGTTAAATTACTGGCTTTTGAAAAACGTTGAAATAAACCAATATCAGTACTAGCCCCTTTAGTAGGATAAGCATTGTAATCAAAACGAACTTTTGAGTAAGATAAATTTAGATCTAAGTAAGCATATGATTTTTTATGATTCGGCAAAAAATTAGGCGCTATCGCATATGCAGCATCAGAAATAGATTCATTGCCTACACCCACTTGCAACGCATGCCTTTCGTACAAATTCGGGCGATAGGTTAAATTGATATTGCCTCGGTATCCTTGGCGAATAAGGTCTTCTGTTTTTAAAAAGACTTGCTTATTCCCTTCCGTCTTGTAGTTGATTTCTTTTTGATTAAACTGTGCCCAGCCCATGCCCAGCCCATATTTTAACTGTTTGTCAATAAATGGCATTTGATAACGCACACTAGCTTGATGCGTATAGCCGGTAATATAACCCACAGTTAACTTGTCATTATTTCCAGTGACATTTCCCTGTCTAAGGTTGATCCCATAGTTCACACGATCTAAACTTCTATGTTGTTCATTCCACCATTGACTAAAGTTCCTATCCACCCATCTAAAATAAGGAAGTGGGAAAAAATACCAACGCTCTTTTAAATGAATCTTGATTTTTACAGAAGCGCTATCTATCGACTCTGAAATTACATTGGTTTCTAAAAAAAGGGCGGTGTTAAACAATTGCTGTTGCGCAACAGTGTTGAGCGATGCCAAAGAATCTACTGATAGCAGATCACCTACTTTATAAGGCAACTCTCTTTTAACAATATAGTCTCTTGTTTTTTTATTCCCTGTAATTTCAATGGCACTAATTCTAACTTGAGCATATCCTAATTGACTCAGGCCTAAGCAAAAAAGGAATAGGCATTTTAAGCCAATGGATTTAAACATCTAAGTAGTTCATTAAATGGTGGTAATGCGCTTCGATATCATTATGTAATGGGGTTTTCCCAAAATATTGTACCAATTGATAATCGTAACGCTGGAAGGTTGCAATGATTGCTTCAGCCTCGTCTTTATTAATTTTTAGCGTGATAATCATCGCGCCATTTTTTTCGTCGTAATAACTATTCAATTGAACAATCTGTGCATTGTTTGACTCCACCAATCTTGACATTTCTGCCAAAGAGTATTGATAAGGCGCTACTGATAAAACCAAAATTGCACCTGGAAGGTCTACACCTAAAAATTTAGCCAATGCATCATTTAAACTTTTTTGCGGAATCATGCCCACGCATTCTTGTTGCTCATTCAAAACAGGCAAGATGCTTAACTGATGTTTTGAAAACAAATCTAAAGCTGTTAAAAAATGTGCTGTGTCAGCAATCATGATTCTTTTCAGCTGATCGGACAAAGCCAACAAATTAGCCGACTCGTCGGTATCCAATAAATCTGCTTTTTGCACCAAGCCCAAAAAGTAATCCTCTTTTACAACCGCTAATTCTTGGACGTCAAAATCTTCCATACATTGCAATGCAAAGCTCACCTTATCCTCTAAATGAAGCAAAGGGAACCCTTGTGCAGTAATAGAAGCAGCTAACATAATAATGATTTAAGCGTGTGCTTTTAAGAATTGCTCTAAGATATTATTGAACTCATTAGGCACTTCCATCATTGGAGCGTGACCACATTTGTCAATAAATGCCAACTGGCTATTTGGAATTAATTTGTGAAATTCTTCTCCTACAAATGGTGGGGTCACATTATCGTTTTTACCCCAGATCAAAAGCGTTGGTACTTTAATTTGTCCAAGCTCTTCTCCTAAATTATTTCTGATTGCACTTTTTGCTAATGCAATAATTTTAATGACTTTAATCCTACTATTAGTGATCTCAAACACTTCATCCACCAATTCTTTGGTTGCTACCGCTGGATCATAAAATGTGGCAGCAGTTTTTGCTTTAATATATTCGTAGTCACCTCTTTTAGGATAAGAATCACCCATCGCATTTTCAAACAACCCACTGCTACCAGTCAATGTCAATGTCTTGATTTTTTCAGGATGGCTTAAAATGTATACCAATCCCACATGTCCACCTAAAGAGTTGCCTAATAAATGGATTTGATCATACCCTTTATGGTCAATAAATTGTTGGACATATTTGGCCAATCCTTTTACACTTGTATGCAAAAGATCTAAATCAAATAAGGGTAATAAAGGCACTACAACTTTATGTGTATGTTTAAACTTTTCAATGAGGTCAGAAAAATTACTTAGTGCACCAAATAAACCATGTAACAGCATCAAAGGCTCACCCGACCCTACTTCTACATATTCAAATTTGCCTTCTTTTTGTATTTCGTATTCCATAAATTTTTAAACAATTAAGTCGTTGCTATAAAGATACTTATTTCATATTAAATAAGCAGATTATACCTTTTGCTGTAAATGTGCCGAAAATTGACCCAATGTCTGTTTAATAAAGGGCAACCAGGCACTCAATTTATCCATAAAATAAGGCCACCATTTTGAAAGATAGTTATAACTGATAGAGGCATCCATTTTTGACTTTTCTACCACCCCTAAAAGAGACATAAAGTAGATAAAAGCACTTAAAATTGTTCCATAAATCAAAGTATATAGTACCATCCCTAGCAATTTATTTAACCAGCCCAGCATCAGCCAGTCTGCAGTTTGTTGCAAGAGTCGAGTCAGCCATCTTAGGGCAATCATGACCACCAATAAAACCAACAGAAAGGAAATAAAAGGAAGCCAATAAGATGTAATCTTAGTATATAATTTTAATTGTGCCGCTACAAATCCTGCAAATTGGAATGCAAGTACTACACCAATCAACAAGGAGAAAAAAGAAATCAACGCTTTAATAAGCCCATTTCTATATCCTTGTAAAAAGGCTAAAATGAGGATGGTACCTGCTAATAAATCTAACCAGTTCATTAGTTTGTCAATGCATTTTTAGCAACAGCGGCAATTAATTTGCCATCTGCTTTTCCTGCTAATTGTTTAGATGCTACGCCCATTACTTTACCCAAATCTTGTGGACCAGCAGCGCCAAGTTCTTTAACAATAGCGTCAACAGCAGCTTTCACGTCTTCCTCACTCATTTGCACTGGAAGGAATTTTTCGATCACAGCAATTTCTTCTGATTCTTTTTGTGCAAGATCTGCACGATTTTGTTCTTGGAATATTGTTAATGAATCTTTTCTTTGCTTCACTAATTTTTGCAATAATTTCATTTCTGCATCTTCTGAAATTACACCATTGGCACCAGGTTCAGTTTTTGCTTTAATGATCTCTGCCTTAATCGCGCGAAGTCCTCTTAACAAAGCTTCATCTTTATTTTTCATTGCGTCTTTCATTAAAGACATTACTTCTACTTCTAAGCTCATAGGTTGATTATTTATGGTTAGGTGTGGTTTTATTTTGCACCTTGTTCTATTTGACTTGCTCTAAATTTATTGTAAAATGATTTGGCAAAAGTTTTAAACTCTTCTGCAAGCGCTTTATCCTGAGTCGCTCTTAAATAAGTATCCCCCATGCCCATTAAATTCTGATAAAAGAAATCTGCCATTTCATCTACCATCATGTCTTTGGTCCATAAGTCAATGCGTAAGGCGGTTTTATCTCTTGGATCCCAGAATGTCAACATCATGGCTCTTGCAGCCTGTGCCTCCTGAGCAGTACTATCTGTAGCTGACCAGTCAATGGATTGTGGGATTTTTTGCTCGTCTAATTGAATTTTTACCTGAATTGAAGATTCATGCATAGCTTAAATTTGAGCCACAAAAATACAATAATATTAGCGAATAAGACCAGCCTATGACAAGTCCCTTGGCCACACTATCGTTGCAATTTGTTTAAATCGGAGCATTTCGTCTTGAATGGCCTTTTGGATTTCATCCCCCTTAGCTGCACGATACATTTCGTCCTTATAATACAGTTTAAAATGATTGGCTAAGACATCGGGTTGTGTAAAATCAAAATATTCTCCAGCTACTGCCATCGTTGGCGAAACAAAGCTTGGGCCTGCTGGATCTTGATGCATTAAAAATGGGATTTGATAACGCATCGAATAAGTCAAAAACTGATAGCGATGACTGTTCATAGAACTGAAAATAGTAAGGTAGGCCGCTGCGATCCATTCTAATTTAAAATGCGCTAAACTAACCAACTCAACTGCGTCTCTGTACTTATACCCAAGCAATAATGTGACTGCTTTTTGTCTGGCTTCCTCAGAGTCCATCACAAAAACAATCGACATGGTACTTAGTTGCCATTTTTTAAAAACAGAGAACGCTTTTACAATTGGTATAATTTCTTCAGTATCTACAAATGCAAGCAGGTATTGGTTTCCATCGGTTAAGGAAGATCTGATGGGGGCCAATTGCGACCACTCAAAACTAGGTAATGGCGCTTTTTCTAATGCAATTTTTTTGGCTCCAGGTCTATTTTGTGCATGCCATTCATCTAATGCCAATACTTGACTTGCCGATTGAAATGTTTTTTCATAACGCTTTTTGTGCATCCATTTTTTGATCCAACTCAGGTTCTGTTGGGTATTGGGCAGGTCCAAGGGGATGAATAAAGATGGAATATTTTTTGCCCAAGCTGCTGCTGGTCCAAAATGAATCAAGGCATTGGCCGAGTTATTTGCAACCAATTCCGCTACTTCATTTGGATGAATCCATTCTGCTCCAATCGAATCAGATGGCTTTGGCAAAGAGGCTACCAGGTAGATGGTACGCTTCGATACGTTATCATGTGCAGGATCTGAAGCACCCATTGCAATTAGATCCAATAACAATGGCTCCAAAATATTTGGGTTCGCTACATACAAATCGTCTAACTGTATAAAAATGCGCATGGGCAAAATTAATACATACTTAACAATTTATCCACCAATCATTTATAGACGCATGTTCCACTCAATTGTATCCTACCTTTGATCCATGGCAAAACCGCTACAGCAATTAGACCTATTTGGCATGGAGGAAACCCCTCCTGTTCATATTGCTGCGCCAAAACAAGCCAAAAGCATCAAGCAAAAAAAATCCCTTCCTCAATACCGAAAGCCAGCTTATCAAGCAGAAACTTCAATTGAACAAGTCGTTGACGAACCAATTATCGAGTCAATGCCAAAAAGTTTTGTGGAACCTGCTGATGCAGAATTACCTTCTGTTTCAAGAACACCGATGACTTATGTCAATAGAAATATCTTACATAAGAGAGGCAGAAAAGCATTTGCAGACATGGATCAAGAAATTGACAAAATCAATGTACCTGATGCAACTGCCTTGGCAAAAAAATTATACTACCCTATTGGAGAAGTAGCAGGCTGGTTCAATGTAAACACTTCTTTAATTCGCTATTGGGAAAAAGAATTCAAACAATTACAACCTCGTAAAACTAGAAAAGGCGATAGACTATTTCGTGCGCAGGATATTGAATTCTTAAAACAAATCTATTATTTACTTAGAGAAAAGAAGTACTCTATTGATGGGGCAAAAACTTATTTGAAAAACAATAAAGAAAAAGCCAGCAAAGATCTATCCTTATTATCCAACTTGAAAGACATTAGAAACTTTTTAGTTTCATTAAAAGCGAGTCTATAATTTACCCTTTTTCTGAAAACTGTATCTGGTGTGCATTCGCATACTCAATAGCAGCAAGGTTCAAACGCTCTCTAATCATATTGAACTCGCCAATTTCCACTTGCATAGACACCAAACAGTCTATATGCAAAGCATGGTATTGCTTACCAGAGTCTGCTACAAAAACTGTAAAATTATGCACTCCATTTTGAGCTCGTAAAATAGACCTCATATGTTCTGCGAAATTAGCTAAAGCTTGTGCCGGCGTCTGAACACTTAGTTGTAAATCCATCTCAATTTTTCGTTCAGACCTGAGGGATATATTGTCAACAATAGAATCTACCATTTGCTTATTAGGAACTGAAATGTAGGTTTTGTCTAAAGTTCTAATTCTTGTACTTCTTAAACCAATTTTTTCAATGGTACCAGTAAAGGCACTTACTTTCACTTGGTCACCAATCGTAAATGGTTTATCAAAAAAGATGATAAAAGAGGCAATAATATTTTCCAGGCTTTCTCTAGTAGACAACGCTACTGCAGCTCCTACAAGACTTAAGCTCGTTACCAAATTGCCAATGCTCTCATTGAACACATACCTCAATACCATCAATATGCCAATGATATAAATGATCACTTTAAAGAAATCTCTAAAAAAAAGTACCAACTGATCGTCTGATAAGTCCTTTGTTAATCTGGCTTTATTTTCAAGAATGATAGAGATGAATTCTAAAGTACGAAGCCCAACGCGAATCAATAAAATAATAAACACAAACTTGATGCCAGATTCAATTACTTGTTGCAGGGTCAACTTAAATAGTTGCAGGTTCCAAGCTGTTGGAAATTTTAATTCATACAATGCGATGATCGCAACCAAGAATAACAAGAACTGCTCTATTGGAACAAGCAGTCTATGTACATGGCTTTTTCTTAAATCAGAATGATTCTTCTTGTCAACCCAGGTATAAATTAAACTTGCAAAAAAGCGAGATATCAGCCTTTTAATGAGCAATGTCAACAACAAGACGCCTGCTATAAATAAATAGCTTCTTAATGAATTGCTTAATATTTGTTGATCTAAATTCATCATTTAATTATGCTTTCTCCCAAGTTAACAATTGCATTGTACTACCATCAAATACGGCATAGGTATTTAATCGAATCCAATCTCCTAAATTAATATAACGGCTTTTTTCGTTGATCTTAAAATCAATGGCAAAATGGCGATGACCAAAAACAAAATAATCCACGGCCATGGTCTTTGCCTTCTCTTTGGTATAAAGTATCAACCACTCTTTGTCTTCCCCTAAAAATATTTCGTCCGCGTTGCCTGTTTTGGCTCTACTCTTTTGACTAAAATAATTGGCCAACTGAATGCCCGCATCCGGATGCAACCACCTAAATAACCACTGACAAATAGGGTTGGTAAATATTTTCTTTAAACGCTTATAACCCTTGTCGCCAGGGCCTAATCCATCACCATGTCCAATTAAAAACTTTGTATGTTGAATCGTAAATTCTGTTGGTTCAAAATAAACTTTCGCATTTAATTCTTTGGTCAAGTAATCATTCATCCATAAATCATGGTTGCCTGTAAAAATATGCAACTCAATACCCTCGTCAGACATTTGTGCAAGTGTGCCCAATAATCGAACGAAACCTTTTGGCACCACAGTTTTATATTCGAACCAAAAATCAAAAATATCCCCTACAATAAAAACAGCAGCAGCATCTTTACGGGCTTCTTGTAAAAAGCGAACCAACCGATCCTCTCTTTTTCTACTCTCCACTTCATTAGGCGCTCCTAAATGAAAGTCGGAAAGAAAATATACTTTTTTACCAGTTGCCAATACCATGAAATAAGGTTGATTTGATGAAGGTTAATCCAGTGTATTATCAATTAAAAAACAATAGACTTCTTTTGGACCATGCACGCCAACCACTAAAGTTTTTTCAATATCCGCAGTTCTACTAGGTCCTGTAGCAAAACTAATCATAGAAGGCAATTCGTCTAGATTGTCTTTAAACTTCACCAAGCTATCAGAGATATCATACACTAACTGGTCTGCATAGGCAACACAAATATGAATTGGCGCATAGACACTTGAAGTTCTTCCACTTAATTCTTTACTACTTAAGACTATGCTTCCGGTTCTTGCTACTAAATGTGTACATAAAGTAATTGCGGCATCACAATCTGCTAAATCGTCTGTGGTCACTGGGTCAAATTTCAAAGTCAACATTTTATCCAACCAGTCCGCTTCCTTTGAATAAATTTTATTCCAGCCCTTAGCAACAATTAATGCGTTTAATTGTCCAATCAGTTCTTGCTCATCTGCACAATACACAAATTTGCCCAAGAGTTCAGTGAACTTTTGAGCAAACTCAATCGCCATTTCTTTTTCAGTAGGAATAAAAATAGGCGTATCCGCCACTTGATCTGGAAAAGGAACAGGCACTGGATCTTTCAATGCCTGTTTTATTTTTTGTAATATCTTATGTCTTGCGCCTTGTGATTCCATTTACAACTTATTCGTTATTATCAGTTGCATCTGCAGCTTGAATGGTTGCATTTGCATTTTCAATCACATCTTCTGATGGGTCTGAAGCCTGTACAATTGTTGTCTCGCCTGGTGCAAACTGGTCGTTCGCATCTGCAGCTACTGTTGTTTCTTCAAGTATTTTCTTTTCTTCGAATGGACGATCTCCAATCAATTCTTCTACGTCAGACTTATGTAAGACTTCTCTTGTTAACAATGCTTGTGCTAATTTTTCTACTTCTGCTTTTTTAGATTGCAATAAATCTAAAGTTCTATGGTAAGCAGCGTCAATCATTTTACGCACTTCCTCGTCAATAATTTTTCCAGTTTCCTCGCTAAAAGGTTTTTGGAAACTATTTTCTTGTGCAGGATCGTAAAAACTCACGTTACCTATCTTTTCATTCATACCATAAGTGGTTACCATAGAGTAAGCCATCTTAGTGATTTGTTGTAAATCATTAGAAGCTCCAGTTGATATTTTACCAAAGAAAATTTGTTCTGCTGCACGACCACCTAATGTCATACACATCTGATCTGTCAACTGTTCAATGGTATATAAGTATTGCTCCTTAGGTGTGTACTGCGCGTAACCCAATGCAGCCGTTCCTCTTGGAACAATGGTCACTTTTAACAAAGGATAAGCGTGTTCTAAGAACCATCCACAAATCGCATGACCCGCTTCGTGGTAAGCAATCACTTCTTTCTCTTCCTTAGAAATGATTTTATTCTTTTTCTCTAAACCTCCAATCACTCTATCAATCGCATCTTGAAAATCCTTCATCTCCACACCAGACTTTCCTTTACGTGCTGCAATCAAAGCTGCTTCGTTACATACATTGGCAATATCAGCACCAGCAAATCCAGGTGTTTGTTCTGCTAATTTATGCACGTCAAGACTTTCAGAAACCTTGATAGGCCCTAAGTGTACTTTAAATATTTCTTCACGACCTTTCACGTCCGGACGATCAATTGAAATCTGACGATCAAAACGGCCTGGTCTTAACAATGCAGCATCTAATACATCTGGTCGGTTGGTCGCAGCAAGTATAATAATACCAGTGTCTCCACCAAATCCATCCATCTCTACCAACAATTGGTTCAAAGTATTCTCACGCTCGTCATTACTCATCATGGCATTCTTTCCACGAGCACGACCAATCGCGTCAATCTCATCTATAAAAATGATACAAGGCGCTTTCTCTCTTGCTTGCTTGAATAAATCACGCACACGACTTGCACCCACACCCACAAACATCTCTACAAAGTCAGAACCGCTTAAGCTAAAGAAAGGTACTTGAGCCTCACCTGCCATCGCTTTCGCTAACAAAGTTTTACCTGTTCCTGGAGGGCCTATTAACAAAGCACCTTTAGGAATTTTTCCTCCAAGGGCCGTATATTTTTTAGGTTGTTTTAAGAAGTCCACAATCTCCATCACCTCTTCTTTCGCTTCTTCTAATCCTGCAACATCTGCAAAAGTAATATTGACTTTAGTGCCTCCTTTTTCAAATAAAGTTGCTTTTGATTTGCCTACATTGAAAATGCCACCAGGGCCACCGCCACTTCCGCCAGCGCCACCGCCCATCTTACGCATCATCAAAACCCAGATCACGACAATAATCACCATCGTAAATAAAGTGTTGGCAATTGGTCCAAACCACTCTCCTTCTTTGATGGTGTTCTGAGGCACTTCCTGAATCCCTTTTTGTTCATAGAACTTTTGTAAACGTTCGTTGAAGCTATTCCAATCTGTTACACTGAACTCAAATAAAGGCACCCCTTTCACTTTTGCTTTGTCTAATTTCTTTTTAAACTTTTGTACATAGTAATCTTTTTGGATACTATCTGGTTTGATATAGACACGAACAATTTCTTTGTTTTGCACCAAGTCAATACGATCTACATCACCTCTCATCAACATCACTTGCTTAAACTCTTGTTCTGTTGTTGTAGATAATTCTGGCGACATTTGGAAAAAGCGCGCCGAAAATAATGACAATGCAATCAATCCGTAGATCCAATAGATATTGAACTTCGGCATTTTTGGCCCTTCACCCAAAGGCGAATTTTTCTTTTTATTATTATTTAACTCTGACATAGTATAATTCTGTTACTGCTTTTAATATAAACAAGTAGGATTGATTTTTGTTGACGCTTAGATCAATTAATCCTCGTGTGTTTTTGCATCCGCATCACTCCATAATTCCTCAAGCTTATAAAAGCCACGTGCTTCTGGATGCATAATATGAACCACTACATTGATATAATCAATTAGCAACCATTGTCCACCTTGCTTTCCCTCAGTTTTATATGGAATATCACCACATTTGTGTTTCACTTCATAGTCGATAAAATCGGCAATGGCTTTTAACTGAGTGGTGTTATTTGCTTCACAAATAATAAAGAAATCTGCTGCTGCCTCATGCACTTTTTTAAGATCAAGGCTAATGATATTTTCTCCTTTTTTATCCAAGATGGCCTGGATAATGGTTTTGAAAATTTTAGAGCTACGAGTGAGCCTAGTCACCGTACTTTTTTTACGGTCATTTAAAGAAGAAAGTTGTTCCAATGCGCTTATTTTTAATGTGTTAAATCCTGTTTCTAAACTAACTTTACAAAAATAGCAATTCTTTGTCACCTGCCACACCAATTGTCATATTAGGCGCACCGCTTATAGAACTGTCTACGATAGATAGTACCAATATCTATGCCATGGCACAAATCAAGGATGGTTTGGCCAAGTCTGGCAGTTGTTTTCGTGCCGATTTCCAAACCCATGGAAAAGGACAACATGGTCGAGTTTGGGAGAGCACCCTGGGTCAAAACTTACTTTGTACCTATATTTTGGAATTAAAACAGTTGGATTCCAGCAAAAAATGGGAGCCAACCCACCAAATTGGCTTTTCTGCAGCCATTGCACTAGGAATTCGTGGTTTTTTTGACGCTTTTACAAATGGTGATACCAAGATAAAAAGACCAAATGATATTTATTGGCGTGACAGAAAGGCAGGGGGCATCTTGATAGAGAACTTACTTAGAGGAACCGAATGGACTTGGTCGGTGGTGGGTATTGGAATCAATATCAATCAAACACAGTTTTCTCCTGATGCGCCCAATCCGGTTTCTTTAAAACAAATTACCGGGCGCGACTGGGATATCCTTTCTTTGCAGGAAGCTTTAACAAAAGCTTTGACAAAATCAATACATGATTGGCTAAGTAATGGTGATGCAATCACCTTGCAAAACTTTGATCATCATATTATTGAGATAGGATCAAAATAAATTCAAACCAAGATTAACAACAGTTTATAACCTAGCATGAAAATAGCTTTAACACAATATTCAAAAGGATCAGGATGTGGATGTAAGATAGCCCCAGCAGTACTTTCAGAGATATTAGCACAACATAGTGTTGGCGTTAGTACACCAAAATTACTGGTAGGCAATGATACAAAAGACGATGCTGCAGTATACCAGATAGACGAAACCAATGCGTTTATAAGTACAACAGATTTCTTTTTACCAATTGTAGATGATCCTTTTCAATTTGGACAAATTGCTGCAGCCAATGCCATTAGTGACGTCTATGCAATGGGCGGAAACCCTTTATTTGCGCTAGCTGTATTAGGTTGGCCAATAGATACGATCCCCGTTTCGGCAGCACAAGAAGTGATGGCTGGAGCAAGATCGGTTTGCGCAGAAGCAGGCATCGTCATGGCGGGTGGACATAGTATTGACAGTAAAGACCCCATTTTTGGATTGGTGGTAAACGGCATGGTAGCGATTGAAAATTTAAAAAGAAACAATGGCGCTGTTGTTGGAGATATATTATTACTCACCAAACCATTGGGTGTAGGCATATTGGCCACTGCACAAAAAAAGGAATTAATAGAAGCAGCAGACCTTGAATTATTAGTAAAGCAATTAACTACTTTAAATAAAGTAGGTGCCGCAATTGGAAAAGTAAAAGGCGTACACGCGATGACCGATGTCACTGGTTTTGGAATTTTAGGACATTTAATTGAGATGATGGAAGGCAGTGGACTAGGTGCAACCATTCATTACAATCAATTACCAATACTAGAGGCTGCTAGAAAATATATTGCACAAAAAGCAATTCCAGATGCCACTTATAGAAACTGGAATGCATACAATCAACAAGTTGCATTTGGCGCAGGCGTCAATGTGATGGAAGCATTTCAAATTTTACCAGACCCTCAAACCAATGGTGGATTATTGATTGCTGTTGCGCCAGATGCATTGGAAGAAGTACAAATTATTTTAAAGCAAGCAGGCATCGAAAACACAACGCCAATAGGTGTTTGCACGGAAGCGGCAGAAAAAAGAATTCAGGTAAACGCGTAAGAAATTATAATAATAAGCATTGAATTAGCACAAAGAATATGCTTATTCGAAAATTAAATGCCCTTTATTTTTAATCTGGTCTGGCGTTAATTCAGCAACCAATTGTACGCCTTTGATATTGCGAATGATATGTAAGATGTCTTTCACTTTCTCGTCTTCTATCCATTCACCACGGATCCACCAAATAAAGTCCATATGTTTTAATTCGGGCAAAAGATACTCTCCGTCAAATTGATTGTGGTACACAAAATGCCCAATGGTGGTATTGGGTTCATAGCCCTCGTACATAGAAAAATAATAGGTTCTATTTTTACGCTTTAACGCAATTTCATGATTGGGATTAAAACGAAATTCAAAACCCATACATTGATTCAGTAAAATACAAAACTGATAATTTTTAATGGGTGCAGTGATGCCAAGAATACGAGAACCTTCAAAGTCTTGCTCATTGATCTCGTCCTGATTTAAAATTAGTTTTGCACTCACAATCTTGTCTGTTATATGAATTTAGGTAGTTGACTTTAGAAAGTAATATCTACTTTAATTTCTTCTGTGCCTCTTTTATAAATTAAAAAAGTAGTATCTCCTTTCATAAACTTAGATAAAGTGGTCATATAACTCATCACATCAATGAATTTATAGTCCCCCATTTGCAATAAAATATCCCCTGCTTTTAAGCCTAATTTTTCACCTAATTTGCCAGCAGAAGCGCCCTCAATTCTAAGCCCAGTGCCCGTATACGCGTAATCTGGCATTACCCCTAAACTCACCGTAAACTTGGTGCTTCTACCCATTGCGGCTTCACGTGTTTTTAAGAAATCAAGTTTGCCATAAGTATTGGTTGTCTTCACAATATTTTGTACAAAACGTAGAATATCTTTTTGACCAACATAGTTGATTTTATCCCAGTCATCTGTGGCTTTATGGTAGTCGGCATGACTACCAGTGAACATAAACAATACTGGCATATCTTTTCTGTAGAAACTCGCATGATCGCTAGGTCCTGTTCCAGCACTATCAATAGTATATAATAATGATGTAGGTGTTTTTTGAATAATCTCAGACCACTTACTTGAAGTACCGTATCCACCAAGACTCATTTTTTTAGTCGCATCATACCTACCCACCATATCCATATTCACCATGTAATTAAAACTAGTTTTGATGGTTGGATTTTCTAACCAATATTTACTACCAATCAATCCCAACTCTTCCGCAGAGAAATGAATGATTAAATAATTGTTCTTATTGTATGCATCCCCTTGCTTAGAAGCCTTCTTTAAAAATTTAGCTAATTCAATCAAAGCTGCAGTACCACTGGCATTGTCGTCTGCACCATTACGAATATCTCCATTTAAATCTAAAGCATTTTTGTCTTGGTTATAACCCAAATGATCCAAGTGCGCTCCTAACACTACTGTATGTGGGGCTTTGTTATCTATAAAAGCCACTACATTTTTTGCAACACGTTTTTGATTCGATAAAACCAAATTCGCGTCAATATCAAATGTGCCTAGTTCGTCATTAAAATATTTTTTAAAGCCCTCTTTCGTGATATACAACACAGGAATCGCAAGCGCTTTACTTGTATCGAACTTATTAAATTGTATGTTATCTACCAGGCTACCGCTATTGTACAAGAACAAAGCTTTTGCATTTTTTTGATGCATTGTTGTAGTCGCTGTTTTGATCCAATCTTGTAGATCAAAATGCGGATTACTTTGTTGTTCTTCCAATACTTCTTGTAAGTCTTTGAACCAAACCTGTCCCGCCTCTTCCAATGCAAGGGTTGATTTAGTTGTAAATTGGCCATTCAAACCAGTAGAAATAGTGAAAAAATCAGCTCCAAACTGCATTGGCTGGTGATTGATTTTTAAATAGGCTTGTTCATCCCATTTTTTACCTTCATTGATTGGGAAAGACTGAATATATCCTTGTTCTCCCTTCGCCTGAATGCCTGCAGCTTCATACTGAGCAACAATATAATCCACAGCCATTTGTTCGCCCAAACTACCAGCACGTCTACCTTCTAGCACATCACTCGCTAAATATTGAACATGTAGCTTTAGATTTTTGATCGTATGACGATCGGACTTGTTTTGCTTTTGAGCTTGTCCAAAGAACGATACAAAAAGGAGAACGAATGTGCTAATTTGACGCATAGTACGAGTTTGAGCTTCAAAATTAAGCAATGGAGACTAGTTTCATCGACTATTGGGGCAAAAACTGCTAAAAGTCATCTTTTTTAAATGGCTTCAATTTCTAATTTCGTAAGTAGTAGCTAGGCTTAATAACTAGCTTTGCGACCAATCGTGAAAGCAGGTATACATATCGCCTTAGTGGGAAACCCCAATAGTGGAAAAAGTTCGCTTTTTAATGCCCTAACAGGCTTACAACAAAAAGTAGGCAATTTCCCTGGCGTTACAGTGGACAAAAAAACCGGAGACCTGCAAATTGGTCCACACCAAAGTACCTTAATCGACTTGCCTGGTACATATAGTTTTTACCCAAAAAGAGAAGACGAATGGGTAGCTTATCGTGTACTAATGGGCGTAGATGAAGACGTAAAAACAGATGTAATTTTATTAGTAGCTGACGCAAGCAACCTAAAAAGAAACTTGCTTTTTTGCAGTCAAATCATTGACTTAAAAATCCCAGTGGTATTGGCGCTCACCATGAATGACTTAGCGCATAAAAAAGGTATTAAAATTGATATCACTGGTTTACAATCGGATCTAGGCATACCAGTGGTTGCAGTAGACGCGAGAAAAAACAAAGGCTTAGCTGAATTAAAAAAAGCCTTGGCACAAATCATTGAAACGCCACGTTCAAAAAATCAGGAGAGTTTTATTGACAATAAAAATTTAGCACCTGCAGCAATTGATGCATTTAAGCAAAACTACCCTACGCATAGTGATTACGCAGCGCTACATTATCTAATGCATCATGAGACTTTTCCATTGGATCAAGAAATGCAGGATAATATTGAGCAGATAGAAATAGAAAACGATTTTAACCATACTAAGACGCAGGCCCAGGAGATCTTACAGCGATATCATCGCATACAAGAGCTCATGAAAAAATGGGTAAGCGAACCAGACCCTACTGCAAAGAAAAAAAGAACAGACCGTTTAGATAATATTTTTTTACACCGTATTGGTGGCTACTTTATTTTATTAACTGTCTTATTCTTATTGTTTCAATCTGTTTTTTGGATGGCGTCCTTCCCAATGGATGGTATTGAATGGATCTTCACCAATATCACTACTTATTTAAATCAAGTATTACCAGAAGCATGGTGGCAGGATTTATTGGTGAATGGATTGGTTGCAGGTATTGGTGGCATAGTCATATTTGTACCGCAGATTATGATTTTGTTTGGCTTAATCACTTTATTAGAAGACACTGGTTATATGGCTAGGATTAGTTTCCTAAGTGATAAACTCATGCGTAAAGTAGGATTGAATGGCAAGAGTGTGATGCCTATGATTAGTGGTTTTGCTTGTGCAGTGCCTGCTATCATGAGTGCAAGAAATATTGAAAATAAAAAAGAACGATTGCTTACAATCTTAGTTACACCATTCATGAGTTGTAGTGCAAGATTGCCCGTCTATACGATATTAATATCATTGGTGATTGACGAGCGTATGTATTTTGGTTTTTTAAGTTTGCAAGGATTGGTGATGATGTCCTTATACTTATTGGGTATTGTGATGGCATTGGCTGCAAGCTTTGTACTCAAGTTTTTTATCAAGATCAAAGAGAAGAGCTATTTTATATTAGAGCTCCCTGTCTACCGTGCACCACGCTGGGGCAATATTGGCATGACCATGATTCAGAAGGCAAAAATATTTGTGGTAGATGCAGGTAAAGTGATTATTGTGATTAGTTTGCTATTGTGGTTCTTAAGTTCATATGGCCCTTCATCAAAAATGCAAGCACTTGATACGCAATATGCGATGGCCGTTAAAGCCAATCCAGCTCAACAAGACCAACTAGAAAAACAATACCATACTGACAAGCTTGCTAATTCTTATGCTGGCTTATTGGGTAAAAAAATCGAGCCAGTAATCAAGCCACTAGGTTATGATTGGAAAATTGGTATTGCTTTAATTACCTCTTTTGCTGCGCGCGAAGTATTTGTGGGTACCATGGCTACATTGTATAGTGTAGAAGAAGATGACAATAGTAGTTTAAGAGCAAAATTACGTGCCTCTGTATGGCCCGATGGCAAACCAGTTTATAGTTTAGCGACAGCCCTTTCTCTGATGGTCTTTTATGTACTCGCCATGCAATGTATGAGCACGCTTGCTATTGTGAAAAGAGAAACTGGTTCTTGGAAATGGCCAACTATTCAATTTTTTATGATGACTGGGTTAGCATATGTAATGAGTTGGGGAGTATATGTGCTATTTAAATAAGCACTATAAACCGTATCGTGTTTTTTCCTTATTAAAATTCTGATTAATCTCTGCAAGTGTTAGCGCCTTTGCGTATACCCTACACACCGCTAAATTTCCTTTTAGTAAATACATAGAATTGACTTCTCCAGAACCAATAAGTAAGCTTGGAAAGGAAGCAATGGTATTATAACCCTCGTCTTGAGTAAGCACTTGAACACCATCTACAAACACACGTGTCATAATAGTACTTCCCTCTGTACTTCCAGTAAAAACAATATGTTTCCATTCATTGGCAGGCAAAGCATATCCACCTGGACTTCTATCAGCACGCGAACCCATATTCCAAAACATAGTGCCTGTACTTGTCGTTCCAAATCTATAATTAGCCGCATTATCTGAAACCCAAAATTGAAAATCGTTACTAACTGCCCTTTTATACCAAACTTCGACCGTAATACCACTACTAGGCGTAAATGAGAAATTTGAAAGTGGGCTTTTTGTAATTGTATGGGTACTTAATTGTCCAAATAAAAATGATCCACTATTGGTATAGGTAAATGTATTTGCTAAAAGTGTTGGAATAGTAAGGTGATTTGAGTTACCACTTAAATCATTCCAAGTAGTGCCTGTTCCAGAATAACTATTATTGTTGGCAGCATCAATAAATAAAATTGATCCGGGCACAATCGAATTATAAAAAGACTGATCGATAGGTGTAAAATTATTACTTCGAAATAGCTTATTACCCTGAGCAAATGCTTGAACATATACTATCAAAAGTAAAAAAGTGCCATATTTGATTTTCGATTTTAGATGCATCTTACGGTATATTTTTCTTGATTGCATTATAATTTTGAACTATTTCTGTCTCGGACAAACACCTTTTATATATTAATACTGGGCCAATATCCCCCAACCAATAATTATCTGACCTGCCAATATTTTCTTCGGTATTCACACCATATTGCGCAAGTGGCATGGACGTCACGCCCACTTTTACCCCATTTAAATAATAGGTAGTAGTTGTGGCATCTTGCGTTGCTGTAAATACATACCATTGGTTGGTGCTAATGGCAATTGGATCACTAAATGAACCTGAAGCCCCAGCAGAAAAATGCATGACATAATTAGTACCATTATGGTATATGTAAAAATTAAAATTCCTACTTCCTCCAATACAACCAAATAGCGCTCTAAATAAACCTGTACCAAAAGCTGGATCCAATTTAGCTGCTATCGTAATTGTTTTCCCCGTATAAGGCGTGTTGAACTTTGAAGTTGCAAGACTAATATAATTATTCGCTGTGCCGTTGAACGTAAATCTTTTGGGGGATGTATTAAATACAGGTGCCGTAGTAGATAGTGTACCATTATTTGCATTCAAACTAATATCATAATAGGTAGTGCCTGATCCGTTAAAAGATCTTTTAACAGCTGGATCTAAATATACTAAAAGCCCATCTGTAACCACATTGGTGTTTAATCTCCCATAAACAAAATTGCTTGAAGTAGAGGTTAATGTAAAATTAGTCAATGCAGTATGATAACTTGTTGTCTCGTCATACAAGGTTGTGATGCTTGTGTTGGACGCATTTGGAAGACCTTGATTGCATTTAAAATAAGCAACAAGCCCGGATTCATCTCCATTTAATTCTTGATTCATATTAGCTACAATCTGCGCTTGTGTTCTAACGACATTCCAAACCCTAATATCATCTAATGCACCATCAAAAAAATTAACTGCAGTTTGCATACCACCTAATCTTAAATACCCAGGTGCTGTTAAGGTTCCATAATTATTACAAGTGCCAGATTTATCTAAAGCACCATTGATATAAATTACAACTGCACCAGTGCTTTTAGTTCGTGTCACAGCAATATGTTTCCAAGTTCCATCATTTATACTTGAATTACTAGTAATGGTATAATCTGGATTTCCAATCCCAAAAGATAATTTTGACCCATTCAATGATGTGCCAAAATCATTGGTCCCGCCTCCTACTTCTGCATCTACAATCCCAACCCCATGATACCACATTCCACCAGAAGTCCCAACTTGAGTCGTTTTAATCCAGTACTCAATTGTAAAATCGTCACCCACCGGCCTAGTTACATTGACATAATCATTGACCCCATCAAATTCTAGTGCATTGGCATATTTCAAAGCATGATTGAATGCTTGAAAAGGAGTTGAAATGATTTGAGCTTTAACAGATTGACCAAAGCAGACTAAAATTAACAACAATATAAAAGGCACCGATTTAAACATATTGGTATTAATCAATTTTTAGAAATAACGAATAGCCCTGATTGCGCAGGGTCTGAACTTACCATCATCACCCCAAGTTTTAGATCCAGCCCAATTATACTTATATGCTATGTTTGCATTGACTTCCGTTGAAGTCCAATATTCATATAAAGGAAAAGCTGGAAAGTAAGCACGGTTATTTCCAATGGTTTCCATTTCATACCTAGTTGGTAAAACCCAGTCTTGGTAACCACCTACATTTGAATTATAACAACTTAGTGCTGCATATGTTCCTGCTCCTTGTACAGATATTATTAAATTTGTATTGCTTACTGCTCCTCCAATAGCACCTATAGTAGCACCAGTTGTAACCGATGATCCATTATACCATTGAATCGCATTGGATAAATTAGATTTTTGAATTATAAAACCATGTACTTCACCAGCTACATAGCCAGATGAACCCACTGGGTAGATATATGCGATATATCCACCTTGATATTCATCTCCAATATATAATGTCTTGAACCTTATATTAGAACTATAAAATATTTTATTACCAACTTTATAATAAGCTCTTGCAAAATACTTGGTGTTTAAAGCTAGCCCAGTCAATGAAATCGAAAATGCTCCTGCAGTTGTTGAATTGCTAACCACATTACTATTACTAATAGTCGGATTAACCGTAGTGGCATAACAAACACCAATCTCGTCGATATTCACTACAGATGCAGGAATAGACCCAGAAATACGCACGCTCGTAAATGAAATGTTTGAAACTTCTAAATTACTAATTTTAGGTATTGGCACTGTGCCTTGAACCCAATTCGAACTAGTTCCTGACATTTGGAAATTATACAAACTATACACCACTTGAAACTGCCCTGGCACATAATTGATATTGTAATTTGAACTTAAAAATGTTCCACCTGTAGCCAATGATGGCGTGATCGTATAATAACCCACCGCATCGTCAACCCCAGTACCTCCTGAAGCTGTAATCGTAGCAGAGCCAATAGTTTCATTATTCACCAAACCTGTAGCTGTAAAATACCTACTTCCAGTTCCTAATGTAATTTTTGATCCATAAAACTTTTGAAAATATTTAGCAGTAATAGTCAAAGTTGCAGGTGCTACATAACTTGTAGTAGTAGAAACTGCAACATTGTCTGCACTAGTAGATGTTAATGTAATATTACCGCTCAAATTTCCAACCGATGCTGTCTTCTTGATTCTAATATATAAAGGTTGATTAATCAAGTGTTCTGCTGTTGGGTACATTCTAATGGTATCTCCATAACCAGTAGCCGAATTCACTGAAGCTTCAAAACCAGTTGGCAAAGTCACCAAAATATAATTTATAATATTATCTCCTTGTACATTGAAATTTGTATTTTGAGATGGAGCACCATAAGTGGTATTTAAGCTTGGTATAGTTGAAACTGCTAGGCTAATTGTAGGTTTCTTAACGGATATATATACTGTTGTTAATTCACTCCAGTTAATTGATCCATCTCTTTTATAATTGGCTGCCCTAATTCTTATTGGTACGTTGTTCACCAATTGAGTTGGAGTTCCAGAAATTTCTCCTGTAGTTGTATTTAAACTAAGTCCAGTAGGCAATACATCTAAGGTTTCAAAAATATCTGCATTGCCACCAGAATTTGTAGGCAAGAATGCAACGCTGCCATAATTGATATAAAAAACAGCTGGTGTAGTATAAGTAATTGCGGGGGGTAACTTGGTAATATTAATATTTACAGCATACGTATAATTACAAATGCCTTTTGTATAATTATAATTAATTGTATACGGCTGGCTAGTACTTAATCCTGGTGTGAATGAACCATCAGATGCTGTAAAAAACAGGCCAGACGGTGTATATGAAAAAGTACCATTTAGCGGACCATTGATATAATTTACTTTTTTCACATTCATATCCATTTCATCAAAACTATAAGCACCATAAGATACGGTTGTAAATGCATCTTGAATAACACTTACTGTCACTTTTGCTGTATTGATACAGCCAACACCAGGGCCTGTACCCACAACTGTGTAAATGGTAGTAGTAGTAGGCGATGCAATTGGATTAGCAATCAAAGAATTATTTAATCCTGTAGCTGGAGTCCAAGTGTAATTGGTTGCACCTGTAGCACCTAAAGTGGTAGGTGTACCTGGACAAACTGTTACATCTGGTGTGACGCCTACCGCAGTTCCGGTAATTACACTCGAAGACGGAGTTAAACTACCATTGCCATAACCAACACCATCTCCACCGATATAAAAATTATCCCCTACTGGCACTGAACAAACACTTTGCATTAGTATAGACTTTGGCGCATTACTAGCGTTAAATCCACCCGTATAAATAAGTTGTGTATAATCTAAATTTGGTGTACAAGCGGCTTGTACTAATATTGATTTAGGTGCCAGCGTTTCAGCATTCCCTCCAACATAAATGAGTTGCGTGAAATCTAAATTTGGTGTACAAGCGGCTTGTACTAATATTGACTTGGGTGCAATCGTTTCATTCGACCCACCTGAATAAATTAATTTAGTATAATCTAAATTTGGTGTACAAGCGGCTTGAATAAGTGTTGATTCTGGCATGTATAAGTTGTCATAACCTCCCTTAAAAATGTTAGGGTATTCTAATGCACCCATATTTGTAGAACAATCATTCGTGATTTCAATATTTGCTGTTAATGTGTTGTTACAAGTTCCATAAGTATAGGTCACAATATAGTTGCCAACCGTACTTGTATTTGGTGTAATTAAACCACTATTAGGATTTATTTTTAAGCCAGCATCATTTGCACTAAATGTGCCATTCGTGATGCCTGTTATAGTAGGCTCTTGTAAAGTTGTAATTGTATTACACACTTTAGTTGGGTATGCTAAAGTAGTGACACTAGAATTCTGAAGTACATTGATTGTCACTGTTGCTTTATCTCTACATCCTGCTGAAGTGCCCGTTGCTGTAACAGTGTATGTTGTTGTTACAGTAGGATTCGCTACTGGATTTTGAATGTTGGCATTATTTAATCCTGTACTAGGACTCCAAGAAAAACCAGTGGCGCCGGTACCTGTCGTAACTAAGGTAACGCAGTTCCCTCCTATAATTGTCGAATCTTTAATGGTCGCAATAAAAGGACCACTTGTATTAGCTGTGTTGGTAGCAATTAAATTGCCAGCTTCTGAAGAAGAAGAACTACCTCCAATAAAAATATTCATTGGTTCTGGAGCTGGACATGCAGTTGAACTAATACTCAATGCACCTGTACCTCCATAATTTCCTCCTTTATATATTAATACTGCTTCGTTAAGATTATAGACACAGGCCGTATTTGCAATGGATAGTTTAGATGTGCCACCATAACTCCCCCCTCTAAATATTAATAATGCATTATCAACACTTGTTGCACATGCTGTATTATTGATATTTAATTTTGATGTGCCCCCATAACTTCCACCCGCATAAATCAACTTACTATAATCTATTACATCAGGACATGCTGTTGCACTAATTTGCAACTTAGCGGTGCCACCGTAAGCTCCCCCAGTATATTGTCCCATTAAAGGAGTTCCTATTACTAGAAGACTATATAATATGAATAATTTAAATTTAGACACTTAATTTAAATAGGATTAATTTGATCTTACACCTCTACCACCTGAGCTACCAATAGTGCCGTCATTAATATTTGTGCCAGCATAAAAAGTTCTATCAGAAACTTGAATTACTGTCGCCCCATAATTTCCAAAAGAACCTCCTTTTACAAAATTGCCAGAATTTGCACCATTGATTGTTGGCCATCCTGGCGTATTTGCATGACCATTGCTACCTAAAATGCCATCACCATTCATAGTAGTAAAACTTGAAAAATCATAACCTGCTCCTCCTACTACTTGTTCAAAAACATTTCCACCCATATCTAAAATGCCGTAATAAGTTGCCGCAGCTAAAGATCTTGTTGTTGTAGCATTTGCTGTGTAACCAGATCTATAGGGTGCCCAGTTGGGATCGTCCCAGCTATATAAACACAAGCCATCTCCACTTTGATTTGGCTTTTCTCCTACTTGTCCTGAAGTATTATTACCTGAAGCTTGTGTAATTAAAGTATTGCCCCAAGGGTATTCATTGGCAACAGGATTCAATGTCCCTCTACAAGCTTTTTCATATTCAAATTCAGTCATTGGTCTCAATCCAGCCCAGTCTAAATAAGCAGTTAAATCTCTCCAACTCAAAAAGGAGACAGGTGAATAATTCGCATAAGTTGTATTATAACTAAAAACAGCTGGAACAGTATTATAAGTACCAGGAGTGGTTACTGCTAAATAGCTTTTATTGCCAGCATTACAAAAATTTGCACCAAGTTGGTTAGGATAACGTCCACTCCATTTTTCTAATCTTGCAGCTTGTTGGTCATAAGTCAAACAATTCATGAACTCTGTATAAGCCACCATACTTAACTCATATTTCATACACCAAAATCCATTATAACCCAATGGGAAACTTGCTGGTAAATTACCAGGGCATCCATAAATTGGATTAGAAGTGTAATTCGTTGCTGAACCTAAACCAGCAGCTTGTATTGTTCCATCAATAAATAAAGGAGTAGAGGCATTGTTGCCTCCAGAAAAATTAGATGAATTAGTGCCACGTCCATCTCCTAAATAAAATCCACCTTGTGGTACATAGACCATTTCTGTACCAATGACTTTGAAATTATCTGAAGCCGACGCGGTAATAGCAGGCTGAGTGGTTAAAGAACTATTTAAGGCCAATGTAATATTGTGTGTACCAATACTTCCGATACCTGCTGCAGTTCTCCTAATAAATACCCCCATGCCATCTGCTACTGCATCAATCGTTAAAAGATTGGTTCCAGCTGAACTACTATGATCTGCAGAAGTGGTACTTAATAGTGCTGTAGCCCATGTATTGGTGTTAGAACAAGCTTGACGTTTTACAAAAACCCATACACCGTCCCAATTAGAAGGACCGCTTGCCACTTTCCAACTATTATCCCAAGCAATCGTAAAACTTATCGTTTTAGCAGTATTGTCATACACAGGAGTAGACATCACTAAGTTATTAGCAAAGATTTTATTGCCAACAAGTAAACTTAAAAATGCAATTACAATATATTTTTTCATATCCAATATTTTTAAACATTAAAATGTACGAACACCTCGTCCACCCATTGATCTATCTTTATAGATCGAATAATTACCATTTACACCAGCGTAATATTGTCTATCCGAAACCTGGAAAGCAGCCAAGTTTCCATTTCCAGTATTAAAAAATCCACCTTTAACAATTACGCCAGAATTTGTACCGCCGTCTGTTGGCCAATTTGAAGTATTGGCATTCCCATTCGCAGCTAATACGCCATCTCCATTTGCAGTTGTGAATGAGGCGTAGTTATAACCATTACCTCCTCCAATACATTGTTCAAACAATTGACCTGCCATATCCATTATGCCATAATAAGTGGCACCACCTTGTGAACGATTAGTTGTTGCACCTGCTGCAAAACCAGCACGAATAGGTCCTCCATTCCATGCACCACCATGACAAAACCCTTCCGACACACCATAATTAACTGTAGCTGATGCTTGACCATTATTCATAAAATTAATCGTCGTATTTCCCCAAGGATATTCATAGGCCACTGGATTCAATGTACCTCTACATGCTTTTTCATATTCAAATTCTGTCATTGGTCTTAATCCAGCCCAGTCTAGAATGGCGGCAAAATCAGTCCAGTTTAAATGTGACTGAGGGATATATGGATACGAGCAATTGAAAACTGCTGGTACTGTATTATAAGTACCTGGAGTCACAACTTTCACATTTACAAAATACCAGTTTTCATCAAAATAAGTATTCACTACATTAGGTAGTCTTCCCCATGGCGCTAATCGTTTTGCTTGTTGATCATAAGTAAGCGTATTTAAAAATTCAACTACTAAGCCTTGTTGAATTTCATACTTCATACAATAGTAACCATTGTACCCCAATGGGAAAGAACTTGGAAGTGCTACTGAACAACCATAAGAAGGATTGGTCACATAATTATTATAAGTACCTAATCCATTTGACTGTGTTGATGCAGTTATGAGTAAGGGTTGATTGGTGTTCCCAGCAGAAAAATTACTAGAATTTGACGGACGTCCATCACCAAGATAAAATTGTCCTTGTGGCACATACACCATTTCTACTCCAATGACTTCAAAATTGTCATTATTTGAAGTGGTAATATTAGGATTAGTGCCACCAAGCTTTAACGTAATTGTTTGAGCCGAAACATTACCAACCACATTTGTTCCAATTCTTCTTACAAAAACACCCATTCCGTCAGACACAGCATTCACTGCTACAACAGTTGAAGCAACGCCTCCTGTTTGCGCATTATGATCTGCACTAGTTGTACTCACTAATTGATGCACCCAGTCGTTGTTTCCAGCACAATTTTGTCTTTTTACGAAAATCCAAACTGCATCCCAATTAGAGGGTCCAGAGCTAATAGACCAACTATTATCCCAAGATACTGAGAAGGTCAGAGTCTGATTAGCAGACGAATAAGTAGTTGTTCCTATTACAAGGTTATTGGCATTTAAAGCCAATATTCCAAAGAAAAAACCAAATACGATTAAACAAAAATGTTTCATATTGTTAATTTAAAATTGAATATTAAAATGTTCTTACACCTCTACCTCCAGTAGCTCTATCTCTAGTAGTGTTTCCATTTGTTGCTTGCCCTTGATAAAACGATCTATCTGACACTTGGAAATAGTTATTATTACTGGTGTTATTATAAAATCCGCCACCCTTATAGATGGTACCCGAACTCAGTCCTCCATTAATTGGCCAACCAGTAACATTCGCTAAGCCATTGTTCATAAGTACCCCATCGCCATTCACATTTGTGAATCCTGCATAATTATAACTAGAACCTCCTCCAATGCACTGCTCAAATAAATTTCCCGCCAGTTCCATAATGCCATAAAAACTTGCTCCAGCTTGTACTCTATTAGAATTTGATGTTGCAGCAAATCCAGAACGCATTGGACCGCCATCCCAATTATAATGAGTTAGGCCATCATTTACAATGTTCATTTTTTCACTTGCCGTATTGACATTTGACATACCACCAGAACTTGTATTAATAATTGTATTTCCCCATGGATATTCATATGGCACCGGTGCTAATGTTCCACGACAAGCTTTTTCAAATTCAAACTCTGTCATTGGTCTTAATCCCGACCAGTCTAAATAAGAAGCTAAATCTTGCCAATTTAAATATCCCGCTGGTAAATATGCATTGTAAGCATTTGTTAGACCAAATACTGCCGGAATGGTATTATCAGTACCAGCAGTAGTGATTTTAATTTCTTGACGATAACTATTGTTAGCATTACTAAAGTAGGTACCTAATGCATTTGGCAATCGTCCAGGCCAAACTCCTAGCCTTGCTTTTTGCTGATCATAGCTTAATGTGTTTAAATAATCAACTATTTGTTGTTGACTAATTTCATATTTCATACAATAAAAACCATTGTACCCTAATGGAAATGTATTGGGCAAACTAACCACATTGGCGTAAGATGGTGCATTGGTATAGTTAGCATATGTACCAATACCACTTGATTGAACAGATGCTGTGATTTGTTTTGCAGCTCTTAAAATTCCATCGGAAAAATTAGATGAATTGGTACTTCTTCCATCTCCAATATAAAATGAACCTTGTGGTACATAAACCATTTCGATACCAATCACTTTAAAATTATCTGAATTGGACGTGGAACCAATTAATGCTGGATTGTAAGTGCCAGAAAGTTTCAAGGTGACTGTAGAATTTGTTGCAAAGGAACCAATTGCATTGCCTGCGGCACTTGGACGACGAACAAACACGCCCATGCCGTCCCCCACTGCATCAATTTCTAAGCCATAAGAACCAGTAATAGTATGATCATTAGAGGTAGTACTTAATACTGCATGCGACCAAATACCGTTAATGCCGCATGGCTGTCTTTTTACAAAAACCCAAACAGCATCCCAGTTTGAAGGGCCACTATTGACTCTCCAACTATTATCCCATTTAATTGTAAAACTAATTTGATTGTTACTAGAATTGTAAGAGGGCGTCCCAATGACTAAATTATTAGCATAAGAGGTACAATTAAATAACATCAGTAATAAGAATAAATAAAATTGCTTTTTCATTGTTGTTTAATTAATTGCAGAATTATATAACCCGCGTTCGTTAGTGTTAGTTCCATTTGCGTCACCTTGATCAAATCGATAATATAATTTTAGATCAGAATTCAAATTGGGATCAATGATAGCATACAAATATTTTTGTATATCTGATCTTGATCTTACAACATTCCAAATTCTTAGTTCATCAATTGTGAAATTCCCGTTCTCTCCAACACCATCTACATTTGATCCTAATCTAAACATGGTAGGTAAAGTATTCGTAGCTATAACAGAATAGGTGGCTACTGCTGTAGCATTTTTATACACAGTTAAAAGAGTTCCATTTTTGACAAACGCTAAATGAACCCAATTATTTAGTTCTAAAGTACAAGGCGTAACCCATGTTGTTGAACTTCCTAACTCTGTATACAACTTCAGTTCAGTTGAGTTCTTTGCGATATGCAATCCATTATTATTATAAGAACTATAAATTCTGTCGTTCGCATCATCTGAACCAGTATTCTTACACCAAAACTCAATTGTAAAATCAGTGATTGAATCTTGTACATATACTTGACCAATACCATAGGTGCTGCTACCATTAAAATTAAGTGCATTACCAAATACAATTGAATTGTATTGCAATGACTGTAATTGTGGCAATGAGATTTGCGACCAAGCAAAACTTGTTATACTAAACAACAATATTGTAAAAAATATTTTTCTCATTTATTATTGAATATCACCAGTTAACAAGACAGAACCTGTTGCGAAACACATTGCAGTTGCAATTGAATAAATACCAGAAGTAGCAGTATAATTGAATCTATTTACGGTTCCGCTGAAATTAACAACTGAATTATCAGACTGCAATATCATACATGTAAACCCAACAGGCAAAGTACTTCCATCAAATGTAATTGTTGGACCAGCAGTACATACGATCACCTTACCATTGTATGTAAGCGCATTGGTGCCATTAATCGTCAAAGCAGTAGATACATTTGTTATAGAGGCATTGAATCCTGCAATAGATGCCGAACTTGAGTTAGCAGATAATGCACCTGCCACAGTTACAGCATCAAAAGTTTTTGTACCAGCAAATGTTTGAGCCGAAGTATTTACAACACCACGAACAGTTGCACTTGCATTTGGCAAATTAAAAGTATGAGCAGAACCGCTACTTGCGATATTAAAATCATTTCCTGCACCTGCTGCACTACCAGTTGTAAATGTTTGAGTGGAACCTGTCAAACCATTTAAACTACTTAACCCAGAACTTACTGCTGTTAATATACCTGTGGTTGCATCTAGATTTAAACCAGATCCTATTTCAATCTCTCCTGGTGCTCCGGTTGATGCAGCTTTATTACCAATTATTTTTTTAGCTCCTAAATTTTGAATTTTAGCTAATGTAATATTTGCATCCGCTATTTTTGAAGTGGTTACTGCGTTTGCACTAATAGTAGTAGCCACAGCACCTGCACTATTTGTAATATCACCTGTGAGTGCTGGAAAACGTGCAGCAGCTAAAACCCCTGTTACATTGGTACCAGATAGATCCACTGCATTGGTTGTAAGTGTTTGACCTGAAATCGTCAAATAATTTTCTCCAGTCAAAGCCACGTCACCTGTATTTGTCCCACTTACATTAGCAGCATTAGATACCGTTAATATCTTACTGATCGTTCCACCAGCAATCGTAAAACCAGTTGCTTGACTAGTTGGAGTAATTCCATTAATTGTTTTATTGGTCAAGGACTCTGTTCCAGCCAAAGTAGCTAATGTTCCAGTAACAGGAAGTGTAACATTTGTCGATGCAGAGGTAGATGTCAATGTTAATTTATTCCCAGAAGTAACTAAATCACCCCCCAGTGTAATTGTTTTAGAAGCATTGTTTATACCCGTACCTCCTTGAGCAGGACTCAATGCAGTTGTAAGACCAGTCAAAGATGTGATATTACTATTTGCTCCAGCAATTGCATAGTCAGATGCATCTACAGAACCATCTGCTTTTAAAAATTCGGAACTTGATCCAGTAGGCGTTTTTATAACATTTGCAATTAGATTACCCCCAATCGTACCATTGCCACTAATATTGAAATTTGCACTGGACTGTTGAGTCGTGCTATTTGCTATATAAGAACCACTACCAGCTGGCACATCTGCAGCTGTTAAAGCCCTAAATGTTGGCGCAGCCGCCGATCCTGAAACTGGACCAGCAAAAATCAAATTAGCATTAGCTGTAGCAACACCTGTACCTCCTTGTGCAGCAGTCACTAACGCATTGGTAGTAAGAATGGTTGCACTTGCATCCGGCAAAGTGTACACTTTTTCGGCAGATGTTGCACCAGTAAATTTAGTAAAAGCATTACCAGTACCACCATATCTAGACCCAATTACTTGATCTAAAGCAGCAGATCCATCAAAATTATTTCCATAAATCGATCTTGTGGTAGCTAATTTAGTTGCAGTGCTTGCATTCCCTAGTAAAGCTGCAGTAATAGTTCCAGCAGCAAAATCTCCATTTGCATCACGTAATACAATTTGATTTTGCAAATTTTGTTCTGTCGCAGTAGTTGCAGCATTGTCCACTTTTCCTGGAGTAACAATTGTAGCTAAATTAGCATCTGTGATACCCGCGGTGCCTGATAAATTTGCATTCGTTAATCCTGATATTGTATTATTAGCAGCAGATATCGTTTTATTTGTTAAAGATTCAGTTCCTGATAAAGTAGCCAATGTGCCCGTGGTAGGTAAAATCAATTCAGAAGCCGCAGTTGTTTTAAATGTGATCGCACTTGCATTAGAAACAGTTGTTCCTGTTGTAGTCAATGCAGCACCAGTTGAAATATTACCACCCAATGAAATTGTTTTTCCAGTATTGTCTATACCCGTACCACCATTTTCTGGATTGATAATACCTGTAATTTGGCCACCAGAAAATGTTCCGCCTGCTATCGCGTTTAACTGAGCCACCGTAGCTAAAGTACCACTTGTAGGCAAAGTTACATTTGTAGCTGCAGTGGAATTAAGGGTGATATTATTTGCACCACTAGTAACCAAATTGCCTCCTAGTGTAATTGTTTTTCCAGTATTGTCTACACCAGTACCTCCACTTGCTCCTGGCAAAACACCAAAAACAGAAGCCGCAGAAATATTTCCTATAGCTCTTGTTACAAACTGTGTATTAGCAATCGTTTCATCATTAGAACTTACAGAGGCTGTAGGCGCTTGTGGCGCACCTGTTAAAATCGGACTAACTGCTCTAACTACATCACCTGTTCCTGTAGTGGAAATTTCTTCGATCAAGCCTGCACCGGCACTAACCCTACCTAAGATTTTATTGGATGCACTAACATTCTGAATTTTATCATAAGTAACATTAGAATTTAATATTTTAGCAGTGGTAATTTTATTTGCACCTATTGTGGTTACACCGGTATTGTTGATTGTAACATCCCCAGCCATGGTTACTTTTGCTGCTAAATTTGATGCATCTCCTACAATAATTTTTCCGGCATCTAACTCAGAGCCAATGGATGACACACCAGAGATAGTCACATTAGAAACTCCAGTAATTCTACCTTTTGCATCCACTACAAAATTGGGTACTTGAGTTGCAGTACCGTATGTACCTGCAATCACTCCAGAATTTGCAAGAGTTGTAGAAAATGTACCAGTCCCTGTTCCAGTCAAATCTCCTGTTAAGCTAATTGTTTGATCTCCTGTATTTGTGCCACTCAAATTGGCATCATCAACAATCGTCAGAGTTTTTGTAATAGTCCCCCCAGCAATATTAAATCCTGTTGCCAATGAATTTGGCACCAAACCATTGATTGTTTTATTAGTCAAATTTTCTGTGCCAGCTAATGTAGCGATTGTGCCACTCGTAGGTAATATTAAATTAGTAGTAGCAGTTGTTTTAAAAGTAATTGCACTTGCATTTGAAACAGTAGTACCCGTAGTTACAAATCCAGCACCAGTATTGATATTACCACCCAATGTAATCGTCTTTCCGTTATTTGCAACACCGGTTCCTCCATTTATACCCGCTACTATTCCAGTAACATTGGTTGCGTTACCATTAAGATTTGCAGTAATTTCACCAGCACTAAAATTTCCATTTGCATCCCTTTTTACAATGGCATTATTGGTTGCATTTTCTGTAGCAGCATTTGCTAAAATAGTTGCACTATTAATATTAGATGCAGTTGATCCACCAACAGTTGCAACCACAGGTGAAATAGCAGTTCCAGCTAAATCTCCAGCTAATTGAACTTTACCTTTCACTAAAGTAGTTGCATCAGGGGTTGCTGTAGAAACAGTTCCGTCTACATAATCCTTTACAGATTTGACACTTGGATATTTTGTATTTGAGCTTGCATCAGTTGTGATACTTGTACTCTTATTACTTAAATCTTCTTTAAGATTGAATGCTGTTTGCGCTGCAGTACTTATTGGCTTAGCAGCATCAGAAGTGTTGTCAACTTGTTCTAAGGATAAATTTGTCTTAGCAGCAAGTGCAGTTATAGCACCTGTACCTCCTTGATCAATTCCCAACACACCTACAGAAGTTAATCCTTTATTTGCATCCGTAAAAACAGGTTTGGAAGCAAGTAAAGTTGTAACAATTGGTTGTGCGTCAAAACTAGCCACTCCTGTAACACCTAAAGTGCCTGCAATAGTAGCATTGCTTCCAAGAGTTGTTGTCCCACTCACTGTAACATTGTCGCTAAAAGTAGCTGCCGAAGAAGCATTCAAATTACCACCAACCAATAAATTACTACTGAAAGTTTTAATTCCAGCAATTGTTTGATCACCTGTTAGTTCAACAAAATTTTTAGTACTAGATCCAGTACCTCCATTGGCAATAGGTAAAATTCCTGTAACCCCAGTTGTTAACGGAAGTCCAGTTAAATTTGTTGCAAGACCTGCTGATGGTATGCCTAAATTAGGAGTTATAAAAACAGGGGAAGTAGCTAAGACTAAATTGCCACTACCTGTTACGCCGTTTGCAGTTGACAAATAATTCAATTGAGCACCAGTTGTGGAAACATTCGTTGTTCCTAGTTTAAATGGTGAAGGAAAAGTTACTAAGCCAGTAAATTCAGGAGAAGCAATTGGCGCTTTCAAATTAATTCTATTTGAAAGTGATAGAGTATCAACCATCTTTAAATAAGGTGCTACAATTGAAGCAACATCACTATACTGAACCCGTTGGTTTATTGCAGCAGTGTTGGCAGCAATATTGGTAGCATTGATACTTATATTATTTGCATTGCTTGAAATCTGTGTGGTATTAGTCGCTATATTGGTAGCATTGGTATTGATTAAATCTCTTAATAAAGTTGAATCATTCACTAATTTTGTAGCTACTACGGTAGAATCATTTTTAATTTTATTTGCCAAAGTCAAAGAATCTGCACTCAGTTTTGTGGACAAATTACCTACAACTAGATTATTGCTTATTTTATATAGATCTTTGTCAATCATTGACAATCTATACGGAGTAAGCATTGTGGCAGTATCTGATATATTTAATTTTAAATTCTCGGCTGCAGTTGCTCTTGTAATTTCAGCAGCTAAATCTCCTCCAGAACTTGCACTCAAAGCATTGATTCTATTTGATAAAGAAACAGTGTCTCTTGCAAATCTATTTGATAGCATTGCACTCGTATCTGCTAAATTTACTTTTAAATTCAAACGCGCATCCGCAGCTGTCTTATTATAATAGCTAGACAACATTGAACTCGTATCAGCCAAATTTACTTTTAAATTCAAACGCGCATCCGCGGCTGTCTTATTATAATAGCTAGACAGCATTGCTGTAGTGTCAGCAATATTTACTTTAGTATTGATTGAAGCTTCTGTATTTGAACGAATCGCGTATGGCAACAACATCGCACTCGTATCAGCATATTTCACACCTGAAACTGAAACTAAATAGGGTGCAATGATACCAGGTATTTGAGCTGAATCTAATTTAATATCAATACGTCTTGATAAACTTGCAGTATCTAATTTTCTTAAATATGGATTCAACATAGCTGCTGTATCCGATATATTCACTTTTAATGCAGTGGAATTGCCAGAAGCAACACCCAATGCATTGATTCTATTTGAAAGCGAGATGGTATCAGCAGCAATGCGATCAGATACATATTGTGTATTGGCAAGTAAGCCAGTTAAAGGAAGACTAATATTACTTACCCCAGTTGTTGTAATAGAAATATCACCAACTCCCTTGAAGTTTAAATTTTGAGCAAGGGTGATAGTTTTACCATCATTATTTATGCCTGTTCCCCCTTTTGATCCTGGAACTATCGTACTAATTGATAAAGCAGAATCTGCCACTGAAGATTTTGAACTAAATAATGCATAGGGTACAGACCATAGTTGAGAGGTGCCCATGTCTTGGTATTCTGAATCAGGTGTCCATCCTGGAGTTGGCAAGGAAGGTTCAATTGCAATTTTAATATTTACAAAATATAAGGCATCATTCCATGCAATAGAAGTTAAACCATCCACCCCAGATGTTCTTGTGCCTTTTCCAATTACGAGTGTAAATATACCATCATCTGTAGAAACAACTTTAAATGATTCAGCATATACAGAAATACCAGATGCAGTACCTTTTAATATAGATACTTTAGCATAAATATTTCTTCCAGCAGCGGCATTGCCGTTGATATCTCTAGCTACTGCCTGGAATAAGATTCCGTCTGGAGTAACTTGTGCATTTATATGATTACTAAAACAATATAAAATAAACAGAAATGGTAAAATTATTTTCTTATGCATAAACAGTTTTAGCTACTAATTTTTCAAAATTTTGAATGTTTGTAAAATGCTAGAAGAGGAAATTTGAATAAAATAATATCCACTAGGAAGACTTACCATGTCAAGTTTATATCCAACTAAAAATTGATCTTGTGAAACATCATAGACCTTCATTGGTTGTCCAACATTATTAAATATGGTCAAACGCATTTTACTTTCATTTTGAATTTTGTTAATGAATTTAACCGTTGCAAAGTTGATTACCGGATTCGGATTGATCTTAATACTGAATTTGACAAAATCAACATCAACGACACAATTAGTGAAGAAATCACCTGTATTACTTGCCCAAAATTTATTGAGTGCATTGGATATATTGAAACAGTTTTCACCTGAAATCAAAATTGGATTGCTATAAGTTGCAGTTTTCATATCACCTCCAATACTGCCTATAGAATAGCTCAACTTAATTTGAGCATTTAAGCCCCAAAAAAGCATGACACAAAAACTGGTTAGGACCAGTTTCACATTAAAATATTTTAAAATGTGTTTAAATGCACTCATAGTCATTGAATTCAAAATAGAATTCAAGATTCATCATTCCAATATCAATAACAAATTGATGCAGAAACATAGGAAAAATTGATGAAATCAAATATGAATCATTATATATCAATATATTATAAATGATATAATATTATACTTTTACAAAATTATTCAACAATAAATGACCTAAAAAAGGCCTATATGATATACATTTCTA
>ERZ650308.130-NODE-130-length-41248-cov-10.852111_pt1 | contig 41248 bp, 37 predicted proteins | sample MGYA00376244_ERZ650308 | MGnify/ENA primary metagenome ERZ650308 (study PRJEB26733, sample SAMN07839295) | wastewater metagenome | biome: small river; feature: stream; material: water | place: USA: North Carolina | collected 2016-04-26 ... | reverse complement strand
CGATCTTAGCAGTCTTTGCATTGTTCATTACGCTGGGTGGAATGAAAGTGATTGGTTATACAGATGTGTTCCAAGTATTGATATTGACAGTAGGTGGATTGATCACTTCTTATATTGCGTTAACAGTGGTAAGTGAGCAATTTGGAATGGGCAAGGATATCATTGCTGGGTTCAAACATTTAATGCAAGCGGCTCCAGATCACTTTAAAATGATCTTTGATAAGCCGGGTCCAGGTTCCACTCAAAAAGAAATAGAAGACTATTCAAGTTTGCCAGGGATTGCCATGATGGTAGCGGGTATTTGGGTAGCACATTTAAATTATTGGGGTTGCAATCAGTATATCACACAAAGAGCCTTAGGCGCAGATTTAAAAACAGCAAGAACAGGTATTTTATTTGCTGCATTTTTAAAATTGATGATGCCAATATTGGTGGTAGTTCCTGGTATTGCAGCTTATGTACTATTTCAAAAAGGCGGCCTACAAACAGAAATGATGACCAATGGCGTATTGAATCAAGACAATGCTTATTCGGCTGTTGTAGGGTTTTTGCCAGTAGGCCTAAAAGGCTTGTCTATGGCGGCTTTGACGGCAGCAATAGTAGCTTCATTAGCGGGCAAAGCGAATAGTATTTCTACCATCTATTCTTTAGATATTTACAAGAAGTACATGAATAAAGACGCAAGCGATACCAAGATTGTGACTACAGGCAGAATCATTATCATTCTTTCATTGATCATAGCGATCGTGATTAACTGGAAAGACACACTAGGAATTGGTGGAAAAGGCGGATTTGAATTTATCCAAAAATATACTGGTTATATTTCACCAGCCATCTTCCCAGTATTTTTATTGGGCTTCTTTTGGAAAAGAGCAACTTCCAAAGCTGCCATTACTGGTATCTTTCTAGGTGTTGTATTGTCTATCATTTTTGACAAGTTCTTACCAGGATGGATGGGCAATGATACATTGTTGTATACCGCATATCAGACTGCATCTGGTAGTTTTGAAATTCCTTATTTGATTCAGATGGGATGGGTATTTTGTTTTACAACTTTAGCGATTATATTGATTAGCTTATTAGATGTGAAAGGACAAAAGCATGAAAATGAAATCACTGAAGACAAGGGACAATTTAAATTATCCAATGCACATTTAGCCATGGTAATTTTAGTGCTGGGTGTTGTAATAGCATTGTACATTAAGTTTTGGTAGAAGCGCTTAACATAAAAAAAGGCAGTCTAATTAGACTGCCTTTTTTTATGTGCTTTAAAGCAATATGCTTTTACAAAGTCTTCAAATAGTCGAAGCTCTTCTTGAGTGCCACTGCAGGATTTTCAACCCTGTCTTGTTCTACAAAGAAATGGTCTACGCCACTTTGTTTTGCAGTCTTTAAGATAGTAGGAAGATCAAATACACCTTCACCAGCACTTGTCATATAAGGGAACATCGCAATCCATTGGCTTGGATCGCCGCCGTCGCCCGCGAAACGCTTTTGCTCTTTCATGTCTTTTACATGCATCATTTTATACCTGCCAGGATGCTTCTTAAATAACTCAACTGGATTAGCGCCACCTGCCATGGTCCAATACAGGTCCATTTCGAAATACACTAATAACGGATCTGTCTCGTCAAAAATGATGTCTAATGGCATTTTTCCATTTGTCACTTGTAAACCATATCCATGGTTATGGTAGCCAAAACGGATGCCATGTTTTTTTGCTTCAGCACCAATCTTATTGAATATGGCTGCAGTGCGTTTGTAGTCGTCTATATTTTTTCTGTGCTCTGCAGGAATAGACGGCAATACAACATATTTAGCACCCATTTGATTTGCTGCTTCTGCTAAAGGGCCCATCTTAGTCGCCAATGTTTCGAAATCTGTATGCAAAGCGGGGATACTTAAACCATTCGCTTTTGCAGTGGCCAAGAATGCAGCAGGTTGTTTACCAAAATAACCACTTCCTTTAAAACCTAAATTCGGTGTAATTGCTTCCCAAGAAGTCCTTGCTTTTTCTGTACTAAATGGGTAAGGTCCAAATGGTTCAATTTCTTTAAATCCAATCTTAGATAGCATTTCAAAAGCCCCATTCAGGTCTTTGTCTAACATATTAGGGATAGAGAATAAGCCTAATCCAACTTTATCAATTAAGCCTGCTTGAGCGAATAACTGATTCGTATTCACTAAGCCAGCTATTGTTAAAATTCCTGCTGAGTTTAAAAAATTCCTTCTGTCCATCTTAATAAATTATTAAAGTTGAAAATGATGATGTACAATTATGCTTTTTTCGGAGGCAAGGCAAATGCAGTCGCCTGGTGTTCAAATTGTCCATTGTGAGCTCCATCGCAAAATGGTTTGTTTTTGCTATGACCACATCTGCATAAGCCTAAAACAGTTCTTCCGCCTAAATCATAGGCATTGCCTTCTCTATCTACAATGGTAAAATCTCCTTCAATTTTTAAAGATCCGTTGTTGTTGACTGTAATTTTAGTTGACATGGTTTATTTTTTTAATGATTTTAAAGGTATCGAATTCTTAATACAATTCAATTGGATTTGCTTGTGATGTGAATTCAATTTTTAATCCAAGCTGGTTGGCTGCATGAATTTGTTGTTGAATAGTTGTTTCACAGGTAGCACAAGGTTTTAGATGTGTAATAAAGATGGGCGTTTTGATAAGGCTTCCTTGCGCTTCCTGGTTCAATTTTTTCATCTCTTCCATAAAAAGCGCAGGAGTTAAATGCCCAAACAATGATTTTGATGGAACGGTATTGTCAAATGAAACTTCGATAAAAATCCCTTTAAGTTGACCTTTGATAATAAGTGGAGCAATCGCCTGCCATAGTTTGAATAACTGTGTACTTTGTTCAATACTGTCTGCACCTGTATCTCCAAGATAAAGCAGGTAGCTTTCCTGATTTCTTACAAGAAAAGCAGTGCTTTCATAAGGCTTAACATGACTTAATATGAAAGGCTTAATATTTAAACCTGTGCCATCTATAGTAAGTTCTTCTCCAGCAACTAATGACTTATAGGTATATTTTTTTAAAATTGGGGCTTCGCCTTCACTGCCAAAATTGGCCCAGGCAGACCAAGTGAAGTAATTTTTTTTGAATACCTCTAAAACTGAAGGAAGTCCATATAAATTTTTTGGCTTGTCATTGGGTGAATTCATAATCAGACCAGCAGTATGGTCAAGATGTGCATGCGAGATAAAATAGCTATGAATCTGATTTTGTTGAATGATGCTAGGGTTAGCTTCTTTAAATAAATGCTTTTTTGCTGCTAATTCAAGTCCCTTATAAATGGTACCAGCGTCTAAACAGATAAACTGATCGCTACCATTAGCGGCAACTAGATAAGCGGATAAATTTGACTCGTCAAGTCCACCTTTTACACCTAGTGGGATGACTTTAAATCCCTGTTTGGACTGTCCTATTGCTGATGCAAAGCAAAGACTTAGTATAAAAGAAAATAATACATGTTTTTTCATAATAAGCTTGGCTTAGATTGTTCGCTAAAAATAACGAAAAAGACCTATTTTTAAAAAACAAATCAACTGCCGACCTTCCAACTCCCCAAGGCTTCAGCATATCAAATTTGAATAAAATTCGTATGCCCAAAACAAAAAAACCTTTCATCTTTTTATTACTTCTTACGGTTTTGTTTTCGACGCCTTCACAAGGACAAGGCCATAGCTCACAGGAACATGCTCAGTATGCTATTGAGTTGAGTAAGCTAGGAATAAGTTCATTGATAAATGACTATTCTACTAAAAGCACATTACAGTTAATTCATGTTTGGGATAGTTTAAATAGAAATCACCATAATGTGATCTATGATAAATTACCTTCAAAGGAATGGCAAAGCATTTTTGAAAAACGCTATCAATTAGCGATTCAGAACAAGGATGATGCTTTGCGTTTTAAAATTGCTTATCCCCTTTCTTTTGTTTGCCATACCAGGTCCTCCTTTATAGAGGGCTTACCTGTACTACAATACTTATACGCTAATAAGCAAAAATTAGACAAACAACTTTATGAAAGTGTATTGATAAAGCTTGAAGAAGAATATCGTTTTTTCAATCAAATGAATCAGGTCTTAACTATCAGGAATGAACGCGTCGAAAATGGCTTTATTAAAACTTTTTGGGAAATATATGCATCCTGCGGATTGTATGAAGAAGCTGTTAATGATTATAAATTATTTGAACCCCTTCCGACTGAATACTCAAGAAAAAGACTTTCCTACTATTTAAGATTAGGAGAATTGTTTTTTGACGCAAAACAAATTGACAGCGCAGAAAAATATTATACAATTGGTTTAAGAGAAACAGAGGTTTTTTTGAAAAAGATAGAATTAAGGCAAGTACAAGAAGAAGGTAATTTTATCTATTGGAAAGGATGGTTTACGGGTTTAATTGCAAATTGTTATATTGAAAGAGGTGATTATGTGAATGCAAAAAAAAGCCACTTATATTTTTTGAGTCTCAGCAAAGGAGAATACAGATTAAATAGTTTATTTCCACTAAGTGTATGTTATATCAAAACAGGCGAATTAAAAAAAGCTAAAATCTGTTTAGATAGTATTGCCTATTATATTGCAGGCAGAACTATTGGCAAAGGAGAGCTGAGGTATTTTAAATATAAATCCGAATATTATCAAGCCATTGGCAATAGCGACTCCGCACTTTTTTATTTACAAAAGTACAATTACTATAACGAGTCAGCTACTTCTAATATTTTAAAAAATCAATCTTCCTTACTTACTGCTAAAATGGAAATTGAGAAAAGAAGAAAAGAATTAGTGTTGACCCAGAACGAATTGGTTAAAACAAAGCTATCTTCTAGTATACAGGAGGGTCAACTATATCTATCTGTAGCGGGGCTTGTATCCTTTTTGATTATCATTTTGCTTGTATTAAGAAACTTGAGACAAAAAGAAAAAAGCAAAGAATTAATTGAGGCCAAGAATAGCTTATTGGAGATTTATGCCGAAAACAATCTTCAAAAAAGCCATTACAACGAGCAATTAATTAAAGAACTGCACCATAGGGTAAAAAATAATTTACAAAATGTATATAGTTTATTAAATATTCAAAAAAGAAGAATTGAAGATAAAGAAACTATAGAATTTGTGACATCCATTCAAAACAGGATCAATTCGATGGCGATTGTACATGAAAGTTTATATGCGGAAAGCGATATAGAATTGATCGACTTTAAGGCCTACACAATAAAGCTTGTTGATCATTTATACCAATCATTTCAAACCGAAGGTGAATCAGTTAGTTTTGACTATGAGATTGAGCCGGCACAAATTTCGTTGGAAAAAATTATTTTATTGGGATTAATTATCAACGAGACAGTGTCAAATTTTTTCAAACACGCAACTGTAAAAACTAAACAAACGATCTTGCGTATTCAGTTGCAGGTAGTTGACAACAATTGCAGTTTGAAGATACAAGACAATGGTCCTGGTTTTGAAATGAATCAGATAAAAGAAACAAGCCTTGGTTTAAAATTAATTCAAACAATGTGCCAACAATTAGATGCCGGGTATACATTACAGCATCAACATGGAGTAACACATAAGATCACTTTTAGCATCTAATAACATGAAAGAAAAGCGAATTTTAATTTTGGAAGACGAACTTTTACAAGCATTAGATTTGAGTGAATTTTTATCTAAAGAAGGCTATTTAACACGCATTGTAGATAATTTTGATGACGGAGTTATTGCTGTTGGTGAATTTGATCCGCAATTAATAGTTTGTGACATCAACTTAAAGCATGACAAAACGGGCATAGATTTTGCTAAAGCGGCAAATGCAATCAAGCCAAATTTAGAAATCATCTTTATCACTGCTGTAACTAAGTCCACAACCATAGCTGAAGCACAGGAAACCGACCCATTGAACTATATCGTAAAACCATGGAAAGAAGATCAGGTCAAAGTGACCATCCAAATGGCTTTCAATTATATCATGAGTAAACAAAAACAAAACTCAGTGATTGAAACCTTGACCATGTCAGAGTATAAAATCTTAAAGCTCATTGCAAAACAGATGAGCAGTAAGGAGATTGCAGCTAGCCTATTTGTGTCCGAAAAAACGATCAAGAATCATCGCCATAATATCATTCAGAAGCTCAACCTGACCAATGAAAAAAACAGCCTGCTAAAATGGGCAGCTAATAATACAGAGATCTAATTTTAAAATTGAGCCTTAGGGTCTATATCTACGAATACAACATTAATTATTTTTGTTTTAGGGTTTAGCTTTGGTTAAACACTACACTATTCAAAGGAACAGTGTTACAGACCTTGTACCTGGGCTCGGGGGGGAACAGGTACAAGAAGTCTGTATTTTTCATTTGTTTTACTTAATACAATTGCCAATGAGCCATTGGTAACCTAATCCAATCGGCTTATTGGCTCTTTAATTCCATGAAAGTTCAATCCAAATTAATATTAATATACTTGTTCGCTTGCGCGGTTACTTCTTTGTTATCTATCATGGATACAGACCAGATCATGAGCTATAGAACATTTATTGTAGAGTTTTTCTTGGCCTCAATTGCGATTTGGGCTATTTCAGTCATCGTTTTTTTTGCTTGCACATTGCTTTATCAAATGATTCGCTCTTTTTGGAATAAATAATAGTCGCCACCTCGGCCTTTTACAAGTACGCCCTTCATTTAAGCAATATTTAAGCCTCATTTAGTAAATTTGATCATGAATCAATTACTAAGAAAGCTTTTATATAAGATCAATTTGGAAGATAGAAAGAATAGTGACATTTCACGCTATTCTTATGCTAAAGCTTATCTAGATTTCATTTTGTTGTTCAAAAGCAATATCAAAGATGCCATCCTCATTACTATTGGTATATTTTCTGCAGCTTTTGGATTCAAGGGTTTTTTATTATCCAATCAATTCATTGACGGTGGCGCAACAGGTATTTCTTTGTTGATCTCGAACCTGACTAGTACACCATTATACATATTATTGATAGTTATCAATATTCCTTTTATTATTTTAGGGTATCATATTGTTGGCAGACAGTTTGCCATCAAAACCTCACTTGCAATAATTGGTTTAGCATTGGTTGTAGCCAATGTTGAGTTTCCCAATGTGACCAATAATGATATTCTTGTAGCTATTTTTGGCGGCTTCTTTTTGGGTGCAGGTATTGGGTTCTCTATTAGGGGAGGCGCAGTGATTGACGGAACAGAGATTCTTGCCATCTATTTAAGTAAGAAGATTGGAAGTACCATTGGAGACATCATCATTGTGATCAATGTATTGATTTTTTCTGCTGCGATGTATTTTCTCTCTGTAGAAATTGCTTTATTTTCCATGGTCACCTATCTGGCAGCATCCAAAACACTTGATTTTATTATAGAGGGTATAGATGAATACATGGGTGTAACCATTGTGTCTACCCATTTTCTTGAAATCAAAAACATGATTATCAATAAAATGGGCAGAGGTATCACAGTTTACAAAGGCGAAAGAGGTTTTGGAACAAGGGGAGAAATGGGCGAAGTAAATATTTTGTATACAGTAGTCACGAGACTAGAGATGAATAAAATTAAAACTGAAATAGAAAGAATCGACCCCAATGCATTTGTGGTGATGCATAGTGTGAAGGATACTAAAGGAGGCATGATTAAGAAGAAGCCACTCAAGCATTAAATAATTAATACATATTTTTCAGTCCTGTGACAAACATTAAAACAACTTCAATTTTTTTATAACCATTAGAAGTTTAAAATCGTTTCATAATAAGTGGAAATTTTCGTTACTTTTAGTAACAAAAATCTAAGCTATGAAAACGAAACAATTTATTACTGCCAGCTTGATTGGCGGTGTAACGCATTTTTTTCTAGGTTGGTTGGTGTATGGAATAATATTAATGGACACAATGCAGGCCTATACCAATGCAAGCCTTTTTCGTAAAGACGAAGACATGGTTTTTTGGTCCGTCATGATTGGGTCTATTTGCTTTGGAGTATTAATGTCCTATTTTTTAGAAAAAACAGGTGTAAAGAATTTAATGGACGGATTATTGAAGGGCGCATTACTTGGATTATTAATGACTGCCTTTATGGATTTTAATTCTTATGGCACATCTACAGTTTTTAATAATCTCCATGTAGTGGTTATAGATGTACTTGTAGGTACTATAGTTGCTGCTGTGATAGGTGCGCTAATTGGTGTCTACTTACAAAAACAAAATAGCCCATCGTAAAATAAATGATGGTTATTATTTAAGCTTATACATTAATGCAATATTCCATTGAAAATCTTTTCCACCAACAATGGATGTTTGTAATACCTTATTAATTGTGGACTGGATACTAAATGGAGATTTTTTATGGCTAATAGAACCCGTTGCTGTAAAATAGGTACCCTCTTTTTTATCTAAGTATAAATAGTATACAGCAGGCGTTAAACTCAGTCTTAGTTGATTGCTCAATGCAAGATCAGAAACACCCAAATATAGATTCACAAAATGGGTTGTTTGTGCACCATCTTTTTGCATTCCATTACCTTGTAGATAATACACTCCAGTGTTGACGTGTTGATTCACTTTAAAGTTTGGTGCTAATTCCCATGCCAAAAAGCGTCTTAGTTGATAAATTTCAATGCTGTTCCCATTTTCGGTGATATTTTTTGGGTACCAATTCACTGCAGGGTGTACACCAGCTCTTAATGAAAAATTTCCTTTATGAACAAGGGCGTAACGAATCCAAAGTAAAAGACTTCCCTTTTTGCCATCTGGCGCAAGACGTATATCTGGTTCAATACTAAAATCATTTTTCTTCCAGCTCATTTGGGAGGTGATTGCTGCGCTGTTAAATGAAAAAGTTGGAACAATAGAAAATCCATTATTGGTATAACCTATATTGCCAGAAAAAATAGTGACTGGTTGAATGCTATCCTTGCTAGTTTGTCCAAATGATTGACTTTGAAATCCAGCAATTAAAAATAAGCTCATAATTGTATTCCTGTAGCGCATCGATGTATTTAATATTTGTGGCAAATATCACTAATTCAAGACAAAGGCGCTTAACTTTTTTACGGATATTCATACCATTATTACTGATTTAATAAATCGGTTCATTTTTAAAAACACCCATAGCTTATATTTTACACCAATACATGTTCCCATTACCTATACTGGAACATATTAGCGCGTGGAATATTGAGTAATTTTAATACGCTAGGATAGTTTTGTATTTCATCAAAATATAATTAAATGAATAAGCAATTTTATGCATTCTTATTAACCGCATTCGTATTGTGTAGCGCTAGTAGCCATGCCCAAAAACTTGACCAGGCAACTAAAAACATCAAAAACTACAACCATGTATGGGATGTTGTGATTAATGAGGGTAGAATAAGTATATTAGATACAGCTTACGCTGAAAATGCAGTTTTACACACGGTGCCTGAAACAAAAGGGAAAGCGAACTGTATTGCTTATTACGCCAACTACATTACAGGTTTTTCAAACAGAACATTTACTGTAAAAACTTCCTTTGCACAAGGAGATAAGCTGGTGAAGTATTGGAATTTCAAAGGTAAACATACCGGTAATTTCTTTGGCATTCCAGCAACCAACAAAGAGGTAGATGTAATTGGATGTACAATTGCAACAATTGTAAACGGAAAAATTACAGAAGAACAAGATTTCATGGACAATCTTGAGTTCTTTAGACAACTGGGACTAATGGCTCGTTAAGCGTTTACTGTAGCTAATGATTTAATAAAAGCGGAAGGGGTTACTCCCTTTCGCTCTTTAAAGGCGTCAATGAATTTCGACCTAGAGGCGAACCCGGCATTGGAAGCAATTGCTTCAATCGTTAAATTTTTTGATTCGCCCGCTTCGATCATTTTACAAACATGGTCAATTCTTAAATTCTTTCTCCATTCACTAAATGTGATTTCCAAGTCTTTGTTGAAATAATTTGATAAAGATCGCTCTGGTATTTTTAAGTCGAATGACATTTGAGAAAGTGAAAATTCCTTTTGAATATAAGGGCTATCTTTTAGGTATTCTTTAATGGTCTCCTCAAAATCTTGTATACTAGTAGATTCTTTAATCTTCTTTGGCATACTTGACTTAAGCTCGTCAATAATATTATCTTTTCCTTGTTCTATCGTGTAAGATACATTACCATAAAGAATCTTAGGGAATAAGAATAAAAATATGTTTTGCAAGAAAAATCCACCTCCGCAAATTTCAAAATAGTATTTTTCAGAAAATAATTTAGCAGAAGGGATTCCTAAAATAGAAAAGTAGTATCCGTAAATAGTAGACATATGCCCAATGCTATTAATTGCAATGACAATTTGTATTCCACAAAGGACCAAGAACCATTTCTTTAATACTAAATGGTTCGAGGGCAAATGATTGAATTTTTGTAAAGTAATCCTAGAATGGATTAAAAAATAAGCGATAGAGCCTAATGCGTATATTAATAAATGAGCCGATCTAGAAAACAAGATGAACTCAAAGGAAACGAATAAGAAATTAAGTGAGTAGTTCTCGGTAACATTTACAATTTCATGCGCAATTTTTGCCTTTTGATCAAAAGGTAGGGTGGTAAAAGGCAGACAGTTTATAATTGTAAGCAAAGCTGGAACTAAGTGCAGCCAATCCCATTTTTGCAATTTATTGTTATCTGCCAAGGTTGTTTTAACATAATAAAACAATAGTGGCCCCAATAGGTAAGATAAGGGTAACCAGTTGACAAAGGATATGCCTTCCCAATAGATGTCCTTGGTAAAGTGTAATCCATAGTAGACCAAAACCACAAGATTGCAACAAAGGAAGAATAATGCTAAGAATATATTAGATCTATTTAAAGAACTAAGGTAATAGATGAGGATAAAAGAGGTAAAAATGCCAAAAAGGGGAAAAAGAATAGCCATAAAAGTCTGATAACTTGATTTTTAGTGTTCTAAGATACTCAAAAACGATTGCTTAAATTAGAATTACGTCTAATTTTTTAAATTCTTTCTTTGATTAGAAATTCAACCAATTTGTTCCAAAATGCCTTATTGGAACATCATTTTAGCCTTCCTATTATGTTGAGAGTCAAGTTTTTCGTTTTTTAGCCATCTAATCACAAAAAATTAATACATGAAAAAAATTATTTTGATGGCCATTGTTGCCATTTCTGTCGCTTCTTGCTCTCAAAAGGGTGAAAACACTACTGTTTCAACCGATTCACACCAATTCGGATTTGTTTATGATAGTACAGCTCACATGGATGTGATCAAAGGTACTTTCAAGGATATTGCAACATATGACACAATAAGTTATGCATCTAAATATGCGGACACTGCAAAATTCCATGATAATGGAAGATTAACTAATTTAAATGAGAACGTTGAAATATTAAAGCAGTTTAAAGAAAAAGGGATTACGTTAAAAGTCAACGATGGGTATCCAATGTGGAGTAGTCATTTTAATTTCAAAGATGGCAGTCAGGGTGACTATGTTTATTCTTATTTAAATACAACCTTTACTAAAGGAGAAAAGACAGTCGACGTAGTGATGTTCCAAGCAGATTTATTTAATAAAGATGGAAAAATTGTAGAAGAGTGGTTAGTTTATGATCTTACTGGAATAGCTGAATTAATGAAATAATTTCAAATATTCTTTAATAAAAAGCCCCAGCAATTGCCGGGGCTTTTGTATTTTTTCAACCTAAACTTTAAAAGATTTATTTGCTTACACGCTTGTAAGTCTTGATACTAGTCACCTTATTTACAGTATCAACAATTGTTTGAGTAAACTCGTCTGCGCCATTGAATGAAACAGGAATACTGTATTTACCTGTCCAAGCCTTGTTACTACAAAAAGTTAAATTCTCAGTCAAGTCGTTATTGTTTAAAGTAAAAGTACCTTGTCCAACTTCTTTAGCATAGTTAGTGCTTGTTGCATTTTCTAAAGCTCTAGCAGCCCACATAAAATGACCAGCATGGTAAACCTTATATTCATTGTAGGTATTAACCACTGAATCTTGACCAGTCACATTGATACTTTTTATTTGGTGCCAAACGCCATCTAATGCAGAAGTGCCAGTAGCAGCTATTGCAGTATAAGTTTCTTTTAAGCTCCATTTTTTTCCATTCATCATGAATTCTGGGATAGACTGTGTGTAGCCTTTTTCAGATTGAACGATGTCTAAATTTGCTACTTGAGCAGAATCAAGCGTATTTGTATTGAAAATGTTCGTTTCTACTATTTTACCAGCAGCAAAAGTATAGGTACCAACGCCAAATCCAACTGAAGAGTCTTTACCTTGATAAATAAAGAAGTAAGCTTCAGGGGTATACAATTTGAATTGTGTATTTCCTTCAGAAGCTAAATTAACAGTTTCGGTTGTTCCGTCAGATACGACAGCTTGGTCCATACTGTAGACGCCTACAATTGATTCATTTTTAGCAGTTTGCGAACAACTAGCAAATAATGCAATAAGGGCAAGGCCTAAAAAGATGTTTTTTTTCATGTTTGTGTTTGATTTGTTATTTAAGCAAATAGATTCAAAATTGATCTTAGTGGATTAAAACTACTAAGCCCCAGCTTTTATATATACTTACTTAATGAATAAGTTGTTCCAATAAGGGCAAAAGGAACAAATTATAGCTAGTATCAACAGAAAAAATCTATCTGCGGAGCTAAATTGCTGCTTCATCAAACATTAAATCCAAGTATGAAAAAGTTCATTTTATCTTGCTTCGTAGTAAGTTCTATTATTGCCTGTTCTCCAAAAACAGAAACATCAAACGCTTCAACTTATCCTGCAGAAGCAGTAGGTTATAACCTTGACAGCTCTGCCAATATTGATTTAGTAAAAAAGATGACATTGGCATTTGATGCAATGGATTCTGTAAATTATAGAGCTTGTTATGCTGAAAATGCAAAATTTCATGATAATGGAACGGATATGACTTTAGAACAAAACTTGGGCAATTTTGCTTATTTCAAAGCAAATGGATTAACTATTAAGACCGAAAAAATTGATCCAATATGGGAAGCAGTAAATAAAGAAGCATCTCCTGATGGTGTTACAAATTATGTTATCTCATTTCAACATTTAATTGTTAAAAAAGGAGACAAGGAAGTGAGAGTAATTATGAATGTGGTAAATGGAATGAAAGATGGTAAAATTGTAGAAGAGTGGGGACTATATAACTCTAAACCAATAGTTGATTTGATAAATCAAAAATAAAACTTAATCGATTTTAATTTAAACTTAAAAAATAACAACATGAAAAAAACATTCTTAATTGCATCTGCAATGGTTTTCTTAATGTCATGTGGAACAAAGCCAGCTGAGCCAACAACAACTGAATCTGTTGAAACAGGAGCTGGAACAATAGTGACTTCGGGTCCTGATGTGGAAGCTATGAAAAGTAGTTTTGCTGCATTTGCAAATGGCAACTGGGATGAGTTAACTAATTATTTTGCTGATTCAGCTGTGTCTTTTCATAATGTTTGGGCTGCTGATACTAGTGTAAAAGGTGTTCCAATTAAAGAGATGATTGAAGTTTTCAAAAAAGATAGACCAAATTACGAAGGAAATTTTCAATTAAACACACCTATCGTAGAAGTAGTAACAATGGCAGACGGTAGCAAGTATGGTCATATTTGGGTAGAAATAACTGCACAACGTAAAGATGGTAAAAAAATTAAACAAGTAGTGTTTAATTCATTTGGTATTAATAAAGATGGTAAGTTCACTTCTGAGTGGCCTATATATGACAATCAATAATTATTGAGGATTCGAGTTTAAGTTTGGTATGAATACGAAAAAGCCCCGTGAAATATTTCATGGGGCTTTTTAATAAAATGACAAATAAGAAATTACAATTCGTATTCTTTTGAAATATCATTTAGAAGCTCATTAGCTTGAGTATGTAATCTTTTGATTAAAGGCATGCGAACATTCGCAATTGAGTTTCTAATATGGTTTAATCTATTCGAGAATTCTGTTAAAGTATTATAATCCTTGGTCATCAATTGTACGTCCGAACTTACAGTAACAAAATTTACGTCTACGTAATATTTTTGATTAAAAATGGCATAAGACTTGTCTCTGGCTCTTAATTTTAAATCTTCCATTGCCATACCTGTATTTTTAATAGATTCAGACAGTTCCCAATAAGCCGCAATTTTGTTGCTTAGTTCCTGGTTCTGTATTAATCGCATACCACCGGCATTTTTTAATTGAGATGCAGCACGCTCATTGATATTCAATGTGATATTACCAAGTGTCTTAAGATTTACAGCATAAAGTAATTTTACAGTACTGTCATTCCAAACGCCTCTATTGAATATGCTAATAGAAGTGTCAATTTTATTTACTTGAGTCTGATCATACTTTTCAAGTTTATTGAATAAAGCTGTATCTTTTTTTAGATCTTCTAACAAGCTTTGCATGTATTGTTTTGCCCTATGATTTTCAATCATATGCTCTCTTTGATTTTCGGCAAAAAATCCAAGTGTTACAGCAAAAAATAGCATAAAAAATTCTAAAATGTATTCAGACCATTTTTTCTTGTGTGCAGGGTGGTGTGCGTGATGTACTTCCATTGTTATTTAGTTTGTATAGTTAGGTCTGAATTAGAGACTTCTCAGGGTTGTAACTTTAATTTTTTGAATAGGCAATGTATTGTGCCTTTCGCTTTTGTATAGCCATTATCTATGTTAAGATGTTCCATATTGCCATTTTGGAACAGATTTAGAGCTAAAACTCCCATTTTGGAGGCAATTTTTTGGGCAGTTTGTTCCAAATTAGTTAAATGGAACAAACTACACCATGAATAATGAAGGGCGATCTATAATATATTGGACCTTAGGATTCTTAAAATACATTTATATGAAAAAAACACTATTTGTTGCCTTGGTAGCAACTTCCCTGTTCGCTTGTAAAAGCAATGTTGAAACTAAGCCTGCGTTTGATTTAGAAAATGCAAAAAAGGAAATCGCTGAAAACAATGCAAAGTTCGAAGAATATGTAAGCAAGGCGGATTCAACTAGTTTAGCTAGTATGTACACAACCGATGCTAAGTGGATGAATCCAAATGGTCCTTCTGTAGAAGGTAGAGCAGCTTTAGTGAGCAAGTTCGGAAATGATTTGCTTGCAGGTATAGGGGGAGCTAAACTAACAACAACAGATGCTTGGGGAGATGAAAATTATGTTACCGAAGAAGGTAAGTTTGAAATTTTTGCAAAGGACGGTAGCTTACTTGACAAAGGAAAATATCTAGTACTTTGGAAAAATGTAGACGGAAAATTACTATTCTTTAGAGATATATTTAATTCAGATTTACCAATTCCTGCTCCAGCCGCTAAGTAATCAATTTGATTTGTACACATTTAAAAGGCCTCTATTTAGAGGCCTTTTTTTGACAAATTCTTTTATCATGAAATCGTTTTCAATCTTATTGTATCTTTAAACCTAAATTATTTACAATGACACATGGTTTAAGTACTTGTTTTTGGTTTGACGGGAAAGCAAAAGAAGCTTTTGAATTTTATAAGGAAGTATTTGGAGATGTAGCGTTGATATCTGAAAATCCCTTTACTGTTAACTATACATTATTCGGTAGAAGGTTTATGCATTTAAATGGTGGCGCTGGATTTACGATCAATCCTTCCATCTCATTTTTTATCAATGCTGAAAGTCAAGCTGAAATAGAATCCATTTGGGAGAAACTTATACAAGGGGGCAATGCATTAATGCCATTGGGAAAATACCCATGGAGCGAGCAATATGGATGGTGTGCTGATAAATTTGGTGTCAACTGGCAATTAATGCTTGGACATGAAAGTAGTTGCAAAGTCATGCCAAGTATGATGTTCACAGGTGAAAACAGTGGTAAGGCTGCAGAAGCTATCCAGTTTTATACCAACATGTTTGACAAAAGCAAAACAGTACAATTGTCAAAATACGAAGAAGGTGAGCATGATGTAACGGGCTATATTAAATACGCCCAATTTGAATTAAATGATTTGCCATTTGGCGCGATGGATAGCTCAGCGAATCATCAATTTAATTTTAACGAAGCCATCTCCTTTATTATTACAGTAGACACGCAAGATGAAATTGACCATTATTGGAACATTTTAGCAGATGGTGGAAAGCCAGGAAGGTGCGGATGGATTAAAGATAAATATGGTGTTAGCTGGCAGGTGGTACCATCGGTTCTTGGTAAATACATGACTAATCCAACAACAGCACCAAAAGCAACTTATGCATTTTTGCAAATGTCAAAATTTGTTATTGCAGATTTAGAGAAGGCGGTTGCTTGACCAAAAATAAGTTTTTAGTAGAATCAATTTTTTAAATGTGACTTCAGTCATATTAATTAAAAATTCGACTATGTAGTTTTGTAGTTCAAAGAGCTAATTTTTTGAATATTGAAACAATTTACAGTCATATTGATACTTATTTCGTTATTGGCTAGCAACTTTTCGAGGGTTCGTTATTATGCTGATTATCAATTCAACAAGGCCGAGTATATTAAAAATTGTGAAAACAAAGCAAAGCCAAAGATGAATTGTAAGGGGCATTGTCAATTATCCAAAAAGCTCAAACAGGAAGACAGCAAAGATGCTCAACAACCGGAAAGAAGATCGTCCTTGAAAGAAGAAGTGTTGAGTTCTAAAACCTATTTTAATCTCTTTTATCTTACCATTATAGATACGAAATTGTCGTATGCAAATAGAAACAACAATATTACTGTTGATTTTTCTACTAAAATTCTACGACCTCCTCAACTAATCTGAGTCTTTTTCTTTTTTTATTACTGCTTTAGCAGATTAGTCACTTATTAATCGTTCTAAATGAAAATCTATTTCATAAGACCCATCGTGGGCATCTTGTATATTGTGCTATACGCCAACTTTTCATTGGCTCAACAAAATCAAAAATTCGATTCTAGTTCTTTTCAAACTTTAAGTCCAGTTAGTGTTTATGCATTAAAAGGAAAGCAAATTCGACAAAACCTAAAACTTACCAACGCAGATTGGGTTAAACATGATGCTGGAGAAGTGTTGTTGCAAATTCCTGGCTTTTCTTCCATAAAAAAAAGTGGAGGATTTGGTTTTGATCCGGTTTTTAGAGGTTTTAAATGGGAGCAATTAAGTATATTAAATGACGGAGGACTTACGGCTCATGCTGCTTGTCCAAATAGGATGGACCCTCCAAGTAGCCAAGTAATGATTAATCAAGTGGAGAAAATTGAAATCATGAAAGGTCCATTTAATTTTAGGTATGGTGCCGCAACTGGTGCAATTATTAATTTTAAAACTGCCGATCCTTCTTTTGTACCTAATAATATTTTTGGCAGAATTAATATAGGTGGAGAAAGCAATGGCGAAATTTTTAGGAGTGAAGGTATGCTTGGACTAAGTACCAAGAAATTGCAAGTTTCTTTAGCTGGTTCACATTCAAATGGTCAAAATTATAAGGACGGAAATGATAGTATTATCCCAGCTAAATTTAACCGAACTGCAATTAATTTTAATGCCGCCTATCTAGTGAAATTGAATCAGATTGCTTCAATTAACATAACACGAAATTTTGCACGTAATACTGCTTTCCCCACTTTAATGATGGATTTATTAAGTGATGATACATGGATGATTCAAGGGAAGTACCAAGTAAAAGCAAAAAATCGTTGGTTTAATGAGTGGAATACACAAGCATTTACATCCATGGTGGATCACCAGATGGGAAATGGTCTGAGACCGGCTTCTGTTAATATGTTAAGCCATGTATATGCCAACACACAAACTACTGGAGGTAGAACAGAATTTATCATTAGGAAGCATCAAATGAATATTTATTTGGGCGGTGATGTTAAATATGAATATGCGAATGGGACAAGAACGCGATCAATGTTGACAGGTATGATGGCAGGTAAAACTTTCAGAGACACATTGTGGCAACAAGGCACTGTTTTACATACTGGAGTGTTTGGGCATATGGAAAAGAGATTAGGTGATTTTGAATTGACCTTTTCTTCGCGCTTGGACAATGTCATTTCAAAACCTAAAATACATAGTTATAAGTTTTTAAATAAATACAATGAACTAGAAAGTGTTGACTTGAATCCAAGCATTAGTATGGGGTTGAACAAAACATTTAATCAAAAATTTCAAACTGGCGTATGGATTGGTAGAGGCGTGAGAAGTGCTAGCATAACTGAGAAATTCATCAATTTCTTACCAGTTGGTTTAGATGCTTACGAAGTATTAGGCAATCCACAATTAAAACCAGAATCAAATACCCAAATTGACTTCTTGATGTCCTATAAGAATGAGTACACAAGTTTGCACTTGAATCTCTTTCATTCATATGTGCAAAATTTCATCAGCATGGTAGTTGATCCAACTTTGAAACCAGTCGTTTCGACAGCGCCCGGAGTAAGAAAATTTATCAATATTGACGCAGCACAATTAAATGGCTTTGAGTTTAATTGGGCCCAACGATTATGGGTAGATGCAAAAAATGAATTAAGCGTTGCTTATACAAGAGGTCAAAACATTGATTTAAATCAACCACTTCCTGAAATTAATCCACTTGAAATTAGAAATAAAATTACTTTAGACTTTTACAAAGATATTTTCACTTCTTATATTAATTATAGGTATGCTTTTAATCAAAATAGGGTTTCAAAAGCGTTTAATGAACGTGTTACACCAGGCTTTACTGTGATTGACATGGGAGTAAAATATCAACCCCTTGAAAAATTACAGATTTCAGGCACTATATTAAATGTTTTTGATGTGACTTACAAAGAACATCAAAGTCGCTATATTAGTACAACACTTCCGCTCAATGCGCCAGGCAGAAGTGTTGTAGTAATGGCCTCCTATAGTTTTTAATTGATAGATGCTTTTTGAGCCATTGGGAAAAGCAGGTTATTTTCTAGATGCACATGTTGGTGAAGGTCTTCTTCAAAAGCCTTAAGTTCTTCCAGACAGATTCTATGTGTCGTACATGCTGTTTCTGGAGCAGTATAGTTATTTGTTAGCGTTCTAATTGCATATAAAAGATCGCCAGCTTTTTCATGTTCTATTTCCAACTCGTGAACTGGAGTATCAATATAACCATCCTTAATAGCTGTTTTGTCTTTTTGAATGTCAGAGGAGCTAATCGTTTTAATTCTCGGAAATAAGACCTGTTCTTCTTTTTCTAGATGAGGTAATAATTCTTCTGCAACTTCCTTAAAGAGTGCTTTTACTTCAATCATATAAGGATACTTAGCACCATGTTTTAAAACTAACTTTTCAATATGGTTCTGAATGGTAGGAATTGCATTGCGAACGTAAAAATGATGATGAATTTGTATGTATGAAATTAATTGTTCAGCAGTCATTTCGGCGAAAGGCATGCTTGGATTACTTTTTGCGATAGAATTATCCAACTCTACTAACAAATCATCTATTACAATCCCCTTTTCAATACACGCTTCATTTAAGGTTTTACCACCACGACAACAAAAATCCAAACTGTACTTTTCCAAAACAGGGATGTATTCATGGTGTTCCAAAACGATACTCTTTAAAGATTTTTCTTTTATGTTTTCCATATATTTTTTTTTGTAAAGCTCAGATGAAAAAATATACTGTTTTATGACCACGCGCACATAGTAAGCGTAATCCAAATTTATTTTTTATTAATTCCGTAATTCAACAATACTAATCCAGTGAACATAATTAAGGCAGCCAATAATAAAAATTCATTTATGTAAGGGATACTCACGTATCCCATTGACATAATACCTTGAAGCATTAGTAATAATTCGTTGACAATGATACCAGCAACAAATAACAATAAACCTTTATGAATGAAATGATTTGTTTTTATTAAATCGTTTGAAAGGACATAACCAATAATGAATAAGCTAATCACGCCTAACAATACTAAATGTAGGTATCCGATAACAATTGGTCTAAAACCAAATGAAATTTGACTTAAGGATGGTATAGTAGAAAGCAATTGAAGCAATAATTTTATACTAAGAGCGATTGCAGACAATGCCAAAATCCATTTTGAATTTTTTGACAGTATGGATTGTAGAATTGAATACTGTTTGAATACAAATTTGATTAATATCATCCATGCGATTAATTGTGCAAAAGCAGACAATATTATAAGTATATACATGGTTAAGGACATAGGCAACCAGAGTACAGATAGAAAGTAAGAAGGGATACAGGCTAATGCAAAAAGCCAAAAAATTAATGTAAACTTTTTTTCTTGTGGAAACAGATTTTCAAGCAACCCCATGAGCAAGCCCATACATACAAAGAAAAACCACCCATTATATTGGAAGTGTAAAAATCCATAGACCGATAATAGATAATTGTTTTGATGGATGCTTTTTGTCGCCATTAGATAAGCTAATAAAAAAGCGCCTATAGATGAAATGACATTAAAAACAAGACCTGCCTTAAACCATAAAAAACTATTCAATTTCAATGGTATACGATTCATGTCTTTCCAAAGTAAAGTGCCAAAATAGTATAAATTTATAATGGACAAAGTGGAAAATGAAATAGAAATAAAACCATATCCTTGAATGGGAAAAGCAATTAGCATACCATAGGCACAAATTAAGTTACCCCAAAATGGAATTGTATATTTATCAATCGTAGTGGAAGGAAGCGACCTACTAATCGACTGTACCATCAATACCATGAGTACTTGAGAAATCCAACCAGCAAAGGCGAAATGAGAATGGCCGTGTAAAAAATGTTTTTGATCAATAAAAGGTAATGGGAAAGCAATTTTGTAACGGAGTATAACACCTAAAGTGGCAACAACTAATAAATTAATAAAAGAAATTCGTATCCAAAATCGAATAGTATTGTTCATTAAAAAAGCATTTTCAGCAAAGATATTTTAACCTTAGAGCAACACTTATGCGTTGAATCATACTATAAATAGACTTTACCTCTTTCAATTACCAACTCGCCTTTCTCATGCATATTGCGCATCACTCTTATAACTGTCTCCACTCTTAATCCAGTCATATCTGCAATTTGTTGCCTAGTTAATTTTACTTGATTACAATTAGGACAAATACTTTTTTGTTCTTGTTTTAAATAAGTGAGCAAGGTCATGATTCGATATTCAGGAATATTATTTGAGATCGTTTTCGTGATTAAAAATTTAAAACGAACTCGTTTTGCTAATAGTTTGCTAAAATTAAAATGGATTAGAAAATTTTCTTTTATAAGTTGATGAAATGTAGCTTTTCGTAATCTAATAACAACCACATTTTCTTCCGCAATAGCAGATGCTGAATAAAGACCTTCATCAAATAAAGGTAGTTCGCCAAAACTTTCTCCAGGTTCTATAATGTCCTGAATATATTCTCTTCCTTCATCATCAATGTTTACCCATTTAATTGTACCACTGACTAATTGATTGTAGTACTGGCATACAGAACCTTCAGAAAATAACACTTCACCTGCATTTGCCTGTTTATATACAGCTCCCCACGCCAATAATGTATCAGTATCTATCATCATACAATTTCAATTTTCTCACAATTCAAAACTATTTTCAAAAATCATACTAATACATGATTAAAATCACACCCCTCATTTTAAAATTATAAAACATTGATATTCAATATTTTATAATTTTAAAAAGCTTTACCAAAATCACATAATTAAGCTTTATGACTGCACGCATAAAATCAAGAATTCATGTATTCTAATCTTGTGTAATCATTTAACATACAATTTAGAATTATGAAAAAAACACTTACTCTAATAATCGTTGCTGCTGGTTTATTTGCATGTGGCAATCAAAATGGTAGTCCAAAGCCTGCTACTGAGAGTACAAATACTGCTAGCAGTTCCAATGAAAATCCTTCATATGATCCGCAAAGGGGAGAGGGTAAATTTAGCAATGTTGAAGTTGGACAAACAATTGATGATACAAAATCTAGTGCGGGTGAAAAAGTATATTCAGTGAAATGTGGTTCTTGCCATAAACTATCAGATGAAAAATTAGTCGGTCCAGGTTGGAAAGGTGTTTCTGAAAGAAGAAAACCAGAATGGATTATGAATTTTGTTACTAATCCAGATCCTATGATTGATAAAGATCCAGCTGTACAAGCACAGTTAGAAATTTGTTTAGTGCGCATGCCGAATCAAAATATCACAGACGAAGAAGCTAGAAATGTCTACGAATTCATGCGTAAAAACGATTCAAAAAAATAACACCTATTTAAAATATTTTTTAATTTTTAATTATTTCATATGAAACTTAATAATATCAATAGAATTTCGCTTTTTGCGTTTTCATTGGTGGTTCTTTTTGGGGCTTGTAAACCCAAAAACTCAGGTAATGCAGTGAGTGCAGATGCAGCTGCGAAAGCTTATGTAGCACCAGGTAAATACGATGAATTTTACAATTTTGTGTCTGGCGGTTTTAGTGGTCAAATGAGCACTTATGGTTTACCTTCTGGTAGATTGCTAAGAGTCATCCCTGTTTTTTCTGTAGATCCTGAGAAAGGATACGGATATAGCGAGGAGACAAAGCCTATGTTAAATACTTCGCATGGTTTTATTCCTTGGGATGATTTACACCATGTGCAATTGTCTAAAACAGGTGGCGAATACGATGGTAAATGGGTATTTGGTAATGCAAACAATACACCAAGGGTTGCTCGTATTGATTTGAAAACATTTAGAACAGCTGAAATCATTGAATTGCCAAATAGTGCAGGAAATCACTCTTCTCCTTTCTTAACTGAGAATACAGAGTATGTTGTTGCAGGTACAAGATTCAGTGTGCCAGAAGATGGAGTGAACGGCGATGTGCCTATTAATTCTTACAAAAAGAATTTTAAAGGAACATTAAGCTTCATTAGTGTTAAAAAAGAAAATGGAGAAATGGATTTAGCCTTTCAAATTGAATGTCCTGGTTTTAACTTTGATTTAAGTAGAGCTGGTAAAGGCGTTTCTCATGGATGGTTCTTCTTCTCTACTTACAACACTGAACAAGCCAATACTTTGTTAGAAGTAAATGCTTCACAAAAAGACAAGGATTATATTTTGGCAGTGAATTGGAAAAAAGCGGAGGAATATTTAAAAGCAGGTAAGGGTAAAAAGAAAGCTGTTCGTTATGCACATAATAAATATTCAGAAGAAACACACACAGCTACTTCAGAGATCAAAACAGAAGTGACTGTATTGTCTGCTCAAGAATTAAAAGATATATGCTACTTTATTCCTTGTCCAAAATCTCCACATGGTTGTGACGTAAGTCCTACCGGTGAGTATATTGTTGGAAGCGGAAAGTTGGCTGCAACCATTCCTGTATTTGGATTTGATAAAATGGTTAAAGCAATTCAATCAAAAGATTACATAGGAGAGTTTGAAGGTATTCCTGTTTTGAAATATGAATCTGTATTATATGGCGAGGTGAAGAAACCAGGTTTAGGACCATTGCATACCGAATTTGATAATAAGGGTAATGCTTACACTTCATTCTTTGTTTCTTCTGAAATTGTAAAATGGAATATTAAGGATTTGAAAGTTTTAGATCGTGCACCTACTTATTATTCAGTGGGTCATTTAACAGTAGCAGGAGGAGACACAAAAACTCCAAATGGCAAATATTTAGTGGCTTACAATAAAATTACAAAAGATAGATATTTACCAACAGGACCAGAATTAACTCAAAGTGCTCAGTTGTATGATATCAGTGGTGATAAAATGCAGATGATTTTGGATTTCCCTACTATTGGCGAACCACACTATGCACAAATTGCCCCTGCTGATTTAATCAAAAATAATAGCACTAAGTTTTATCAAATTAACAACAACAAGAACAAATATGTGTCTAAAGGAGAATCAGAAACTAAAGTAGTAAGAGAAGGGAAAAATGTACATGTGTACATGACTTCAATTAGGTCGCATTTTGCTCCAGACAATATTGAAGGTATTAAGTTAGGAGATGATGTTTATTTCCATGTCACTAATTTGGAACAAGATTGGGATGTGCCACATGGTTTTGGAATCAAAGGCGCAGCTACTGCTGAATTATTGATTATGCCTGGTGAAACACAAACCTTGAAATGGACACCTGATCGTGTAGGTATAGTACCTATTTATTGTACTGACTTCTGTAGTGCCCTACACCAAGAAATGCAAGGTTACGTAAGGGTATCACCAGCTGGAAGTAATGTACCATTAAGTTATAGTTTGGGCACCAATAAGCCTAAAGAAGATATAAAGAAGTAATAAGTTTGGTTTTTTCTGGAAGACAAGCTTAATGGCTTGTCTTCCTTTTTAATAGCATTAACATGAAAACAAATAAATTGAATGCAACTTCTAGAATTGCCTTACTCATTGGTGGTCTGTTGTTGCTTGTGGTTTTGTATGTCCCATTGTGGAGTATTTCATTGGATGCGCCTCAATATCCTGAAGGCTTATCGCTTTCTATTTATGCCAATAAATTGGCAGGTGATGTTGAAATAATCAATGGGTTGAATCATTATATAGGAATGAAAACTTTACATAGTGCCGATTTTCCAGAGTTTGTAATACTGCCCTACTGTATTGTATTTTTTTCATTATTTTTTATACTGACAGCTGCTTTGGCCAATAAAAAAATGTTATATATATTATTTGGCTTGTTTGTTGCATTTGGTGTCATTGCAATGGCTGATTTTTGGAAATGGGAATATGATTATGGGCACAATCTAAATCCTAATGCAGCTATACAAGTGCCAGGCATGTCCTATCAGCCACCATTAATTGGTTTTAAGCAATTACTCAATTTTGGTGCATATTCAATGCCTGATATCGGAGGGTTTATTTTTATTATTGCAGGTTTAATACTTTTCACTTTAGTAGTCATTGAAATAAGACGTCATAGAACTGCAATTCAATCAAGCAAAATGGTGAAAAACACTTCACTTTTTTTAACATTTGTTCTATTGTCATCTTGTAGTATTGGACAACAACCTATTCAATTGGGCAAAGACAATTGTCACCATTGTAAAATGACTATTACAGACAATCGATATGGTGCTGAAATTGTAACACAAAAAGGAAAGGTATTTGTATTTGATGATTTAGTTTGCTTAACAGAATTTGTAAAAACTAAACAAATTCAACAATCAAACATAAAAGATTATTATGTGACTGATTTTTCTGGCAGTCATGCGCTTGTCAATGTAAAAAAGGCTTTTTTTGTGAAAAGTGATTTAATCAGTGGTCCAATGAATGGGAAAGTAGCTGGATTTTCTACTATAGAGGGTGCTAAAGCATTAGCTAATGAAAAGGCAGGTGTACTTCAAAAATGGGAAGAAATATTCTAATGAAATTTTTTTATTTATTGTTTTGTTGGTTATTGCAAATAATGGTTGCAAATGCCGCTACGATTAAAGTTGGTAAGCAGTTTGCTTTTAAATCAATTAAAAAGGCAGTTGCATCGGCAAAATCTGGGGATACTATTTTAGTGAGCTCAGGTCATTATAAAGAGGGCAATATAATTATTGCTCAAAAAATTCATCTAATAGGTATTGATTATCCTATTTTGGATGGAGAAAAAAAATTCGAAATTATTTCCGTCAAGGCAAGTGGAGTGACAGTAGAGGGCTTTAGATTGGTAAGAGCTGGTGCTTCTGATATGGAAGACTATGCAGCGATTAAAGTATATGACTGCAATTACGTGAATATTATTAACAATAAGGTAGACGATACACATTTCGGCATTTATATACAATATGGAAATAAATGCACCATCAAAAACAATACAGTTCGCGGCTATAATATTGATGAACAGCTGAGTGGCAATGGCATACATTGCTGGAAGTCCGACAGTTTAACGGTAGTTGGTAATCATGTGAGTGGACATAGAGATGGCATTTATTTTGAATTTGTAAAACATTCGCTTATTCAAAAGAACGTCACTACTAAGAATATTCGTTACGGGTTACATTTTATGTTTTCTAATAATGATTCATATATAGGGAACACTTTCATTGCAAATGGAGCTGGGGTGGCTGTGATGTATTCGAATCATGTGAAAATGCTCAATAATAACTTTAAAGAGAATTGGGGAGATGCTGCTTATGGGCTTTTGTTGAAGGAGATTTCAGATAGTTATATTAAGGGAAATAACTTTGAAAAAAATACAAGTGGCGTTTATATGGAAGGGGCATCAAGAATTCAATTTATAAACAACACATTTTTAAATAATGGCTGGGCAATGAAAGTGCAAGCCAGCTGCATGGACATTAATGTAGAACGTAACAATTTCATTGGGAACACTTTTGATGTAGGAACTAACGGCAGCTTGGTTTTAAATAAATTTAATCATAATTACTGGGATAAACATGAAGGTTATGATATCAACAAAGATAAAATAGGAGATATTCCTTATCGTCCTATTAGTATGTATTCCATGATTGTGGAGAAAAATCCTCCTGCAATGATGCTATTCAGAAGTTTTATTACGACTTTGTTAGATAAAACCGAAAAGGTAATTCCAAGTATTACACCCGAAAATTTAAAGGACGATTTTCCTTTAATGCAAAAAGCATTTTAGTATAGGGTGAAAAGAAAAAATTGAAGTATGATTGTTGTGCAAAATATAACAAAGCAATTCGGCAAATTAAAAGCATTGGATGATGTGTCGGTACAGTGTAATAGTGGCGAATGTGTGCTTTTAATTGGGCCTAATGGCAGTGGAAAAACGACGCTCATAAAAAGTATTCTTGGAATGGTGATTCCTAATAGCGGTACAATTTTTTTTAATAAGAAAGACATTGCTACTGATTGGACTTATCGGGCAAAAATTGGTTACATGCCTCAAATTGGTAGGTATCCAGACAATATGACAATAGGACATGTCTTGGAAATGATGAAAGATATCAGAGGCAATCAACTTGATAAACTAGATGAAGATTTAATAGATGCATTTAAATTAAAAGGGCTTTTGAATAAGCGAATGCGCACTTTGTCAGGAGGCACAACGCAAAAAGTGAGTGCGGCACTTGCATTCTTATTCAATCCCGATGTGTTGATTCTGGATGAACCTACAGCAGGTTTAGATCCTATTGCCACAGAAATATTAAAAGAAAAAATACATCTTGAAAAGCAAAAGGGGAAATTAATAATGATCACATCGCATGTATTGAGTGATTTAGATGATTTGGTGACAGAAGTAATTTATATGCAAGAGGGTAAGTTAGGTTTTCATCGTTCAATGCAAGAATTGCGAAAGGAGACGGGCGAAGAAAAACTATCTAAGGCAATTGCACATATCATGTTAAAAGGAGCTTAATGAAAAAAATTATTAAATATATCATGACCGATATCCTTAGAAGCAGGATTGTAGTCATTTATACCATTGTTTTATTTGCAACCACTATTTCTCTGTTTGGTTTAGAAGACAATGTAAGTAAGGGGATGCTGAGCTTATTGAATATTGTCCTCATTGTAGTGCCATTATTTAGTATCATATTTTCAACGATTTATATATACAATAGTGCCGAGTTTATTGAATTAATGGTGAGTCAGCCTTTGCAACGAAAAACAATTTGGTTAAGCCTCATGACAGGACTTGCATTATCGCTTTCCTTGGCTTTTTTGTTAGGCGTAGGGCTGCCAATATTATTTTTCCAAGTCAATTTTGTATCAATATTAATGATCATTGTAGGCATACTTTTAAGTATCAGTTTTGTATCCATTTCTTTATTGGCAGCAGTTCAAATTAGAGATAAGGCAAAAGGTATTGGGATGGCAATATTTTTATGGATGTATTTCTCTTTATTATTTGATGGTTTTGTGCTTTTCTTATTGTTTCAATTTGCAGATTATCCATTGGAAAGACCAATGATCTTTGTGAGTGCTTTGAATCCAATAGATTTAGGTAGAATTTTAATTTTACTTAAGTTAGATATTTCTGCTATGATGGGATATACAGGGGCTATTTTCAAGAATTTTTTTGGAACCACTTTAGGATTGGTTATATCATTTTTTGTTTTATTCTTATGGATAGCCATTCCTTCATATTTTTCAACAAGAAAATTTAATCGAAAGGATTTATAAATCATGACACATCATTAATATTACCACTTAATATTTTGTATGAAAAAAGAAATCACTTCTAGAAAAGATATCATTCAACTAGTTGATGCATTTTATGAGAAGATCAAAAAAGATGAAATGCTCGGTTATATTTTTAATGATATCGCTAAAGTAAATTGGGATAAACATTTACCCACTATGTATGATTTCTGGGAAAATACATTGTTTTTCACAGGAACCTATTCAGGCAACCCTGTTCAACAACATGCCAACTTGAATCAAATTATGCCGATTACAAAAGCGCATTTTGATCATTGGAACAAATTGTTTGTAGAGACGGTTGATACCAATTTTGAAGGAGAGAAAGCGGAGCTAGCGAAGCAAAGAGCATTGAGTATTTCAATCGTGCTCCAAATGAAAATTGCCCAGGCGATTAAACCTGAGCAATAAAATACCAAACTTATAAAAAGAAATGAAAACTATTTTTTAGCATCAGATAGTACACCATCAATAACATGTACAATTCCATTAGACGCTGGTACAGAGGCAATCACCTTAGCAGTTCCATTTACATATATTGCACCGTCTTTTTTGGTAATGGTAATATTTCCGCCATTTACCTGTCCAATTGATTGCCCATCTTGCAAATTTTCTATTTTATACACGCCTACTGAAACATGATATTGAAGTATATCAATAAGTGTTTCTTTGCTTTCGGGTTTTAATAATCCCTCAACAGTACCAGCTGGCAGTTTTGCAAATGCTTCATTGGTTGGAGCGAAAACAGTAAATGGTCCAGCATTACTTAATGCATCAACCAATTCGCCCGCTTTTACAGCAGTAACTAATGTTGTGTGGTCTTTACTGCCAACGGCAACTTGTACCACATTTTTTTGAGATTCATCATCTTGTACTGCAGATTGACCAGCAGTAGATTCGCTAGTAGTACTAGCTTCATTGGATGAAGCTGCGGATTCAGTTCCTTGACAAGAGGATAAAAAAATAAGACAAGTGAGTAAGAAAACAGAGCTAATTTTTTTCATAACATTTATGTTTAACATGATTGAAGTACGTAAATTTATCGACGCTTTATACATAATTTTATGCGTTCAATCATATCTACTATATGTTTTTCGTCTTATTTTGTACTTGAATGCATCTTTCTTAATCATAGCCCCTTCACTTGATTTGAGCGTTTTTGAGTGCATAAGATCAACCTTAATTCCATCCACCCCCCAAAGCTCGGTATATATTGACTTTTGCTTTTAATTGTTTTAATTTAGTTTCAATTAATTCTATTCTTGAATCTAATGCTTCACGTTGTGTTAGCAATACTTCAATATAGTCGGCTTTAGTTGAAATAAATAATTTGTTAGATATGTCTATAGACTGGTTTAGAATTTCCACTTCTTTAGATTTGGTCTCATAACTATTTTTATAATTATTTATCAGCGATAAATGATTGACCACTTCGATAAAAGCACTCAGAATGATGCGTTCATATTGATAGGCCGAGATTATTTGTTTTTCATTGGCATTTTTATAAGCCGCTTTAATTCCATTTTTATTGATCAAAGGTGCAACGGCATCTCCTGCAAAACTATATAGCAATGATGCTGGTCTGAATACAAAGCTAGGATTGAATGCAGTAAATCCTGAACCAGCACTTAGCCTAAAAGATGGATAAAAATTTGCTCTAGCAACTTGCACATCCAATTTAGAGGCGGCTAATGCTAATTCGGCTTGTCGAATATCCGGACGATTTAACAATAGTTGAGTTGGAATTCCAGTTTGTACCATTTCAACAGGGATGTCATTTAAAGAAGTATTTGTTCTTGCAACATGCTGTGAGAATCTGCCAGCTAGAAAATTTATTTTGTTTTCTGTTTCTACAATTTGCTGTTGTATTTCATACTGCAGATTTTGGGTGTGTAATAATTGCGCATTAAATCGATTTACTGCTAGCTGAGAAACTTTTGCAGCATCTTTTTCTAGCTTAACCATTTGTAGCGCATTTTTCTGCAATTCAATATTCTGTTGCACTATTGACATCATGTTATCAAGGGCTAATAGTTCATAGTAAGCACTTGATATTTCTGCAATCATGTTTGTAACGATAAAGTTTCTTCCCTCTATGGTCGAAAAATATTTAATGACTGCAGACTTTTTTGCATTCCTTAATTTTTTCCAAACATCCAATTCCCAAGATGCGTAAACACCTGCTCTAAAGTCACCAATATGCTTTGGCCCTTTTTCTGGATTGGCATTTAAGTCTTCTTCTGAGATTCCATCAAAAGTGTATCTACCTGTTTTTTCAAGTGCAGCTAAACCACTAATGGATACAAAAGGCAAATATTCTCCGTGTCGTGCTTGAATTTCATTTTTGTCAATTTCTATTTCACGAAGTGCAATATTCAATTCCTGATTGTTTTTTAAGGCTGAATCAATGAGGGAAATTAATAAAGGGTCTGTAAAGTACTGACGCCATTTTAAGGATGCAATATTGGCTGAGTCTTGATCTGCATTGTAATATGCAGGAACTGTTTTGTCTTCTTTTTTGGTAATGAGTGTAGGTATTTTACATGCAGTAAAGCCAACAATAGCCAACAAGAGTATATATTTAAATTTCATTTTTATGCCTCCTTATTCTTTTAATGATGTTTTTAATCTGTTTAGTCAGGGCAGAATCTTCTCTATTTTCTACAAAATCCTCTGTTAATGGATTTACATCTTCGCCTTTGATAAGCGATCTGCCCTCCTGAAGTTTTGCGAAAATGTAATAAAGCCCAGGAACGACAATGACACCAAAAACAGTTCCGAACAACATTCCACCAAGTGCAGAAGCACCGATCGTATGATTTCCAACTGCGCCAGGACCTTTTGCTAATACAAGTGGAATCAAGCCAGCAATGAATGCAAATGAAGTCATCAGGATTGGACGGAAACGAGCTTTTGCACCTGCGATAGCAGCTTCTAATGCAGTTGCACCTTGATTGTGTTTTTGTACTGCAAACTCTACAATCAGCACTGCGTTCTTTCCTAGTAATCCTACAAGCATGATCAGCCCAATCTGTGCATACACGTCATTAGACAAGTTCATAGTTTTTAGTAAGAAGAAGGATCCAAAAATGCCAGGGAAAATCGAAAGTAACACAGCCATCGGCAAAATAAAGCTTTCGTATTGTGCTGATAAGATGAGGTACACAAAAAAGATCACCACTAAGAAAATATAGAGTGCCTCGTTGCCTCTTCTTGATTCATCATAAGAGATACCTTCCCATGCAATATCATACCCTCTAGGTAAAGATGTCTTAGCTACTTCTTTAATAGCCTCGATGGCATCACCAGAAGAATAGCCTTTTGCAGGCACACCATTGATTAATGATGAGATATATAGATTGTATCTAGAGATCTCATTTGGCCCCTGCGTTTTTTTTATGCTCATAAATGCAGAATAAGGAACCATTTCTCCATGCTCATTTTTTATGTACATGTTTAAAATGTCTGATGGTTGTTTTCTGAATTCTGGCGAGGCTTGTGTATAAACCTTATAGTAATTGTTAAAGCGAATGAAACCTTGCTCATAAGTACTTCCTATCATGATGTTTAAGTTTTCCATTGCTTCGCCCACTGAAACACCTTTTTGCATGGCTAAATTATTATCAATAAAAATCTCATATTGCGGATATTTTGCAGAATAAAATGCAAATAATCCACTGAGCTCTTTTCGTTTTTTTAACTCATCCATAAATTCAGCGTTAACCCTGTCAAATTCTTGATAATCTACATCACTTCCTTTATCCAACAAACGTAATGAGAAACCATCTGATGTTCCATAACCTGGTACTGCTGGAGGTTCAAAGTATTCGATGTTTGCTGGAAGGTCAATAGATTTTTCTTCTAGCTCATGAATTACTTCTTTTACAGAGTGTTTTCTTTCTGACCAATCTTTCAAATTAATTAAGCAAGTGCCAGCGTTTGAACCACGACCTTCTGTTAGAATTTCATAACCAGCAAGGGAAGTAACAGAAGACACGCCCTCTATTTCTTTTGCTATCAATTGAAGTTTTCTTGAAATTTCATTAGTACGCTCTAAAGTAGTACCAGGAGGCGTCTGAATAATCGCATAAATTTGTCCCTGGTCTTCATTCGGAATGAATCCAGCAGGAAGTACTTTATTCACGCCCATGATGCCAAATCCAAACACAATTAAAATTCCAAAGGTCAATGTTTTTCTATTGACAATTAAACTCAGATATTTTTCATATTTACCTGTAGCACGGTCGAAAGTTTTATTGAACCAGTTTAAGAAAAGATTTACTGGTGATTTTTTCTTTGGTTGACCATGTGTATTTTTAAGTAATATAGCGCATAAAACTGGCGTAAGTGTTAAGGCAACAAATCCAGAAATGATAATGGCGCTGGCCATTGTAAGAGAGAACTGACGATAAAGTACACCTACTGGGCCGGTCATAAAAGTTACGGGAATAAATACAGAAGCCATTACTAAAGTGATGGCAATAATGGCGCCACTAATTTCTTTTACTACTTTTTGAACTGCTGCATATGCAGATATATTTTCTTCCTCCATTTTTACGTGCACTGCTTCGACCACCACAATGGCATCATCGACGACCACACCAATGGCGAGTACCAAAGCAAATAAGGTAATGAGGTTGATGCTGATACCAAAGGCGTTCATAATTACAAATGCACCAATCAATGAAACCGGCACTGCCAGAATTGGAATGATAGTAGAACGCCAGTCACCTAAAAAGACAAACACAACAAAAGCAACAAGCAAGAAAGCTTCAACCAATGTGTGCAATACTTTTTCGATAGACGCGTCTACAAATTTAGATACATCATAATTGATTTCATAATCAACTCCTGGTGGGAAGTCTTTTTTTAATTCATTAAGTTTTTCTTTCACATCATCAATAACAATTCTTGCATTACTTCCGGGATTCTGTTTTAATACTAATGAGGCAGATGGATGTCCGTCTTTATTAGAATAAATATCTACAAACTCAGAACCAACTTCAACTTTTGCTACATCTTTAAGTTTTAAAATCTCGCCATCTGAATTTGCTCTCACTACGATATTGTCGTATTGTTCAGGCGTATTATACCAACCCTTATATGTAAATACATATTCCTGTGATTGGGCAGTTTTTCCCGAACTTAATCCGACACGACCTGGTCTAGCTAAAACACTTTGTTCGTCTATTGACTTTAATACCTCTTTTGCAGAAATATTATAAGCTCTCATGCGTTCAGGATTTAGCCAAACACGAATAGCAAAGGAACGACTTCCAATTGCTTGGGCAAATCCCATCCCTTTAATACGTTGCAGTTCCGGAAGGATAAAAGTGTTGGCGTAGTTGAATAAAAATTTCTCATCTACACTGTTGTCTTTACTGTAAAGATTGAGGTACATCAACATACTTGGCTGCAGTGGAGAAATGATCACCCCCTCACGTTGTACTAGTGGAGGTAGATTGGTCATTACCTGGTCTACTCTCGATTTTACCCTTACTGCTGCAAGTGTTGGATCTGTTCCTGGTTCAAAAATGACTTCGATACTCGCTTCGCTCGCACTAGTGGCGTCAGAGAGCATGTACTGCATTCCTTGTACACCATTGATAGCGCGCTCTAAAATAGTAAGGGTTGATTTTACCAATACATCCGCATTCGAACCAGGGAATTCAATAAAAATATTCACCCTTGGTGGTGCGATTTCTGGAAATTGTGCAATCGGTGATTTTGTGATTGCGATGATACCCAAAAAGACAATTGCTAATGATAAAGCAATGGCTAGTACGGGCCTTTTTATAAAATTATTAAACATGCTTGCTTGATTTACTTGCCATTATTCGGCGTGAATGTTTTTGATTCCAGCCAATTCTTTTTCAAGTGAAACAAAGTTGTACTTGATCTTCTCGTTATTCTTTACTTTACCCAAACCTTCTAAAAGAATTTTATCAGTCGGTTTTAATCCAGATGCAACCACATATAAATGCGGAATTTCTTGCGCAATTGTAATTTGACTTGATGTAATCACACCTTTTTCATCAACGATGTATACGTACTTTTTATCAAGTACATCAAAAGTTGATTTTTGTGGAATAATGATTGCGTTTTTTAATCGCACTGGCATCATGATATTACCAGTTTCACCATGACGAAGAATGCCTTTTGGATTAGGGAAGGCTGCTCTAAATGCAATATTCCCAGTTTCATTATTAAAATCTGCTTCGATCGTTTCTACATAGCCAGTTGTTTCAAAAATTTCTTTGTTGGCCATTTGCAATAAAACTTTTTGTTGCTCCTTTGACTTCACTTTTTGGATATAATCCAAATATTCTGCTTCAGCCACATTAAAGTACACCCACATTTTAGTATTGTCAGAAAGGCTAGTAAGCAATTCGCCCTCGTCAATTAAACTTCCTAAACGTGTGTGGAATTTGTCCATGATACCGTCGAAGGGCGCACGAATTTCAGTGAAACCTAGATGTGCTTGCGCTAATTGTAATTCTGCCTTAGCCTTATCTAGCTTAGCTTTTGCCATAGCCAACTCGCTTGCCGACACAACATTGTTGTCTGCCAATCCTTTGGTGTTTTTGTATTCTATTTCTGCAAAGTTGAGCTCTGCTCTTGCTCTACCTACTTCTGCTTCATAGATCGCTGGCATCAACTTGAACATTAACTGCCCCTTTTTTACGAACTGCCCTTCGTCTACAAATATTTTTTGTAGATAGCCTTTCTCCTGTGACCTAAGCTCAATGTGGTTGGCAGAATGAATCTGTGCCACATATTCTTTATAGATCGTAGTGTCCGTTTGAATCGGGCTTGTTACTGTAAATGTTGCTTCTTTTTCTGTTTCTGCTTCATGTGCTGAACATGATGCGAAAAGCATGATCGTTGCCATATAGACAATAGTTAAGAGTCGGCTCATTAAATTTATTTTGACTGTGTGATGAATACAAGAATAGAAATTACAGGCATGCAATGGCCTGTAAGCTATAACGCATAAATATTGCGTTAGATTAAAACAAGATTAAGCTAAGTGGCTCTTCCAAGAATGGTAGAGTACAAAAAAGGGTAGATCAACTTGATGTTGATTGGTGGATGCTAATCTTAAATAAAGCGTATTAATAGCATCTGTATAGTTTAATGCATTGAAGGTTTGATTGCCGGAAAAGTATCCATTACAAACAACCTGATCATTCTGTGCTTCGTCTTCTTCTTCCTCAGAAACATCTTCTATGAAAAGTTCCAATTCACTATCATGGTGATTCGTGCTGCCCTTTTCGAAATAACTATTTTGTGCAATGCCTGAGTTCAGGTTTTTAAATCCGAAACTGTTTTGTAAAGTAGCAAATGATAGATGTTGAAACAGAAATGCAATGCATAGCAGACCAATAAAACGAAAATTGATCCATTTTTTATATTGCATACTCTTCATAAGATGCATAATTATAGCTGCGTTCTCTTTTTGCATTTGCACTACGAAATTACGCTAGAATCATTATTTAGCCTAATTATTCCCAATATTAACATGTCTTTAAAAGACCCTTACCTGGGTTAAATATTTGATTTAATCTTATTGTATCTTTAACCCTAAAATATTTACAATGACACATCCCTTAAGTACTTGTTTTTGGTTTGACGGGAAAGCGAAAGAAGCTTTTGAATTTTATAAGGAAGTATTTGGGGAGGTAGCTTTGATTTCTGAAAATCCTTTTACTGTTAATTATACTTTATTCGGCAGACGCTTCATGCATTTAAATGGCGGCGCTGGATTTACGATCAATCCTTCCATCTCATTTTTTATCAATGCTGAAAGTCAAGCTGAAATAGAATCCATTTGGGAGAAACTTATACAAGGGGGCAATGCATTAATGCCATTGGGAAAATACCCATGGAGCGAGCAATATGGATGGTGTGCTGATAAATTTGGTGTCAATTGGCAGCTAATGCTAGGACATGAAAGTAGTTGCAAAGTTATGCCAAGTATGATGTTCACAGGTGAAAACAGTGGTAAGGCCGCAGAAGCGATTCAGTTTTATACCAACATGTTTGAGCATAGTAAAACAATACAGATATCTAAATACGAAGAAGGTGAGCATGATGTGACGGGTTATGTTAAGTATGCTCAATTTGAATTAAATGATTTGCCATTTGGTGCGATGGATAGTTCAGCGGATCATCAATTTAATTTCAACGAAGGCATCTCTTTTATTATTACTGTAGACACACAAGAAGAAATTGATCATTATTGGAATCTATTAGCAGAAGGCGGAAAGCCAGGCAGATGTGGATGGATTAAAGATAAGTATGGCGTGAGCTGGCAGGTAGTGCCATCGGTTTTGGGTAAATACATGACCAATCCAGTTACTGCGCCAAAAGCTACGTATGCTTTTTTACAGATGTCGAAGTTTATTATTGCTGATTTAGAGAAGGCGGTGGAATAGCTAGCCGCTATTTTTAATATTCAGCGTTAAACTTATTTTCAAGCATTTTGTCTTTCAAGGTAGATTTGAAAGAGTAGGCAAGCGTAACCATAAAGGCCCTTGTATCAGACTTTTGAGATCTATAAACTGAAAATAAAGAAGTCTGTGTTTTGTATCCACTTCTTAAGGTATTGAATGCGTCTACAATTATGAAATTCAATTTAAAATTACTTTTTCCAATTTTCTGCTGTATTGCCATGTCCACATTATACAATGAAAATGTTTCACCCTGTGGTGTAGTTTTCGGAGAAATATAATTGCCGATTATCTGAAGTTTAGTTCCCTTAATAAAATTAATATTATTAATTATTTTACCACTCCAGTTCATGCCGCTTTGAACCGCATCAACAAACAAAGAGCTAGCATTTATATTTTGCTCAAATAGTGTAGCGCTTATATTAAAATCATAAAAATTGAAAGGCTTGCCAATAAGCATCGTTTCAATTCCGTAGTTATCAGTTGTGCCAATATTCATTGGCATATTTAATATAGCTCCATTAGGCTGTTGCGTATAAAAAGATCGAATAGCATTTATAGAATGTCTAAAAAACACAGTAGAAGTAAAGTTGTACTTACTGAGATTCTTATTGTATTCTATCTCATAAGCATCAATCATTTCAGGGCTTAGGTTTGGATTGCCACTGTGGGGGCTTAAGATATCTGTAATATCAACGAATGGATTTAGCTGACCTAGGCCAGGTCTGTTTATTCTTTTACCGTAACTAAATTTTAAAAGCTCTTTTGGGTTGATATCGAATAGCAAACTTGCTGTTGGAAACAGTTTTAAATATGAATTTTTAAATTTCGTGCTTTGTGTAATGGTTTCTCCATTGTTATTTACTTGCTCAGCTCTTAAGCCAATTGAGTAATTTAAATCTGACGCCTTATCTATTTGCTTAGCAGTATTGTGAAATTGAACATAAAACGCTTGAACTTGTTCGTTAAACTTGAAAGTATTGCTTGCAATTGAGTTAGTTACATAAGTATTATTTAATTTGTCAGCAGTTAAATAGTCTGTCTTAATTGATCTAAATATACCTTTATATCCAGCCTCAAACACTCCGAATTTTGAGATGGGATTTGTATAGTCTACAATTGCGTTTGAAACTACTCCGTCTTCGTAATTGTGCGTTAGTTGCGTTTGTGTTGATCCAATTTGATCAAGGTCTGAGTTTAAATACTTAGTGAATATGTCTGTGTTTTGGCGGCCTTTTTCTACTGAAGAGCTTAATGTTGCATTGATTGTTTGCTTAGAGTTTTTGTAGGTTTTTAAATAATTCAAGGCAAGTTCTCCATTTTTTACTTTTTCATATTCAAATGAATGCCTGTCGTTAGCACTTACAAATAATTTACTTTGATTGGCGATTTTACTTAATAGATCTTCATTATTATCCTGGCTTTCAATGCTACCAATAGCTTCTAAAGAGATCGTATTAAACTCGTTAGGGGCAAAATCAAGATTTAGTTTTATGTTTTGCAAACCCTCCACTCTTTTATCATTTCTATTTTGTTCAATACGATAGTTGTTGGCTAAATTGTAATTTGTACGATAGCTTTCAATTTTTCTAGTTCTGCCTGCAAACCTATTGTCATATCCTAAGCCCCAATTGAATTTCCCTTCTTTGTTGTTTATAATAATGGATGTATTTGCTCTTGCCTTAGATCCAAGTCCACCTCCAATTGCAATAGCGCCGTTTGTTCCATTTTGTTTATTTTTCTTAAGCTTAATATTTATAATTCCACTTTCCGCATTGGCATCATATTTTGAAGATGCATTATTAATGATCTCAATACTTTCAATGCTACTTGCAGCAATTTGATCTGGATTTGATAAGCTTGAGTTTCGTCCATTGACTAGTATCATGGGTGTTTTCCCCCTTAATGTAATGACGCCATCATTGTCAACCGATACTGTTGGCGTTGCTCTTAACAAATCTGTTGCAGTTCCGCCAATTTGTGTAATACTATTATTTGTATTAATAATAAATCCTTCACTAGTTTTTTCAATTGACTTCTTTTGAACTGACACCACCACACTTTTCAGTGCCGCTTCGTCATTTAGTAATTGTAAATTTTCAAAATTGTACTCATTTTTTTCTGGCGTAATTTGTACTGTGTTTAAATAACTATGAAAGCCGATCATTTTAATACGAATAAGATAGACCCCATAATCTAGATGCTGGAATGTAAACCTTCCTAAGGAATCAGTAGTTTCGTAAGCAATTATCTTTACCGAGTCCTTCTTGTTTGCAATCGTAACTGTGGCAAATTCGACAGCTTGATTTTTATTTATAATGTTCCCAGTTATTTTACCCTGCCCATATATTGAATGATTGATGCCAATTAACAGAAGGAGTATAGCTATGTATGTTTTCATTTTTATATTTTGTCCATCAAGGCCTACTTGCATAGGCTTAAATTAGTTTGCAAAACTATTGCATTTTAGTTGCAAACCCGATTGACTTATATAAAAGGTAGAAAAACCATAGAACCTAGCCTGTTTTTTTATTTATATAGTTTCTTTTTTGATTTTATAGCATCATCCCAATTGTAAAAAATATCCCACCAATTCTCAAGGGTGGAATTGTTGTATGGTATCGAATTATTTAATCCTGGAATAGATTGCCACCAATAAATAAACCATTTTACTTGTGAGTCATTAGCGTAGTTAGATTCACCAACTATATTAGTTGCAGTCATTGGAAATGAATAATTTTTCCCAAGCCAAGTGTCAACGTTAACATCAACATAGGTTCCTCCAGATGGCTGCCAGCTTGCTATGTCCGATTTAACTGCAATTTTATTGCTATAATCATAATCAGATGTTGCGTTGGGAGGCCAATGACAGTTACCAAGCCTAAATTCTTTAATTGTTGAAGTTGGTAAAAATGCCTTGCCCCAAATAAGCGAGTTGTCTATATATGATAATTGCGCCTCAATCTGATGACCTCGATTGTGTAAATCCGTATCAGCGCCTCTATGCCCTGCGTCTCCATATACTACGTAAGTTTTACTATAAATTGGAAGGTCATTAGGGTGTCTATAGCTATTAGAAATGTCACCCGTTAAAGGACTTGACATATTTGACTCGGGCAATCCATAATATGTATTTACGTCTGCCATATTATTTTTTATTACTGAGGGGTATTCGTCTTTAGGAAACATTGTTATCCATATCTCTTTGGTTCCTAAATTATCTACATAATTTTTTATATTCAATCTTTCAAACAACTTAAAATATTCTATGGTTTTCATATCAACCGGCTTGCCATTAGAAGTTGTTTTAATCCAGAAGGCGAGATCTAATTCATATACATTTATATAGCCAACTACATCAATTGAAATATATGGGTCAACTTTATTTGTTGCATAATCTCTAAATCTAGTTCCTTCTTCGATAGCGTTTTTCTCCACAATTTTGTCTGCTAAAATTTTTGCTTTTGCTCTATCTAAGGTCGAGTTGTATAGATCATAAAAACCATCCGGCGCCCTTTGCATATCAAGTAAAACGCCATCTATTGTTGGGAGATAATTTATGATAACAACAGGTACAGTAATTTTTCCTTTTCCTGTTGACTTTAATTTTTGATCAATAGGAATATATTCGATACTGCTAATATAAATATCGTCTGATGCAGATATATTATTATACGTTATGTTCACTTTTACTTTACCTGACTGAGCTCCTATGAAATTATTATTTGATAGACTTGTAATATTTTTAGCATCAAAAGTAATCTTAACACTATCACTTAAATCAATTGTACTTCCATTTGTATAAATGCCTTTAACGATATATTTATGCTTTTTTGAAATTACTAATGTATCTAAAACATTCTCAACTTTTAAAGAAGTGATTTCCATTTTTTCAAAAGTACAAGTTAGATTTATAGGCTTTGAAACAACAATGTCAAGAGGCGTCTTAGTGGTTGTATCATCACCAGACCATTTTTTAAATTGAAATCCCGCACTAGGTTGAGGTGTTAATCTAACAGTTGTTCCAGATTTATAATTTGTAGCTGCGGAAGCAATCTTAATAATTTCTTCTTTTACAGTTCCAGAACCAACTATAGTCAAACTTAATGGGTATTCTCTTTTTTCAAAAACTGCTGTGATTGTTTTATCTGCATCCATCACAATATTTGCAGGATTGGACGTTCCGTTGAATCCGCCCGACCATTCTTTAAATATATACTCTGGAGAAGGCGTTGCCAATAGTTTGACATTTGCCCCCATTGCATAAGTGCCAGTAGACGGAGTAACGGCACCTCCAATATCTGGGGTTACATTTACTATCAATTGTTTTTGTGGAATGTCTTTTTTGCAGGCTGCAAATAGAAATACAAGACCCAACGCCAGGATTACTTTCTTCATAGTTTAATTGTTTAAACTATCCTTTGGGGGCAGACAAATATATGATTTATATATTATGTAATCAGATTTTAAAAATCCACCACATTTATATTCATTCACCCCTGTTTTTCAAATTGTAGTGCAAATTTTGGTACAAATCTGACAGGGAGTTAACCCAAACAAAAAGGGTCTATGAATATTACTTCATAAACCCTTCAAATACAGTCCTTTCGGCTGTGGGCCCACCAGGGCATGATCCTGGGACCCCCTGATTATGAGTC
>ERZ650308.129-NODE-129-length-41282-cov-13.021612_pt1 | contig 41282 bp, 75 predicted proteins | sample MGYA00376244_ERZ650308 | MGnify/ENA primary metagenome ERZ650308 (study PRJEB26733, sample SAMN07839295) | wastewater metagenome | biome: small river; feature: stream; material: water | place: USA: North Carolina | collected 2016-04-26 ... | reverse complement strand
CAAGCAGCAGATCTACGACTTCACCGAGCAGTTCCTGAAACTGACGGACGTGAGCGATGAGGTCAAGACCGCGGTCGTCAACGCCGCCTCGGGCCTGGCCGACTTGAAGGATGCCGCCGCAACCCTGGCGCATGACACCGCGGTCGGCGACATCCAGAAGCAGTTGCAGGCGATCACCGACACCTACGGCGATCCGTCGGTCATCAACACCGTCGAGAAACTGTCTGACGCCTACTTGCGCAACAAGAACGAGGCGCAGTCGCTGCAGAAGAGCCTCGACCAGATGCTGGGCACCGCGGCGCAGACCGTGCAAGAGGTGCTGCAGCAGATGCTCAACGACCAGAAGGCGCTGCAGGGCTTCCGTAGTTCGCTGGCCGACGCGATCGATGAGGCGAGTCTGCGGAGCCAGTCACCCGAGCAGCGTGTTGCAACCCTGCGGGCCCGCGAGGCCAGTCTGTTCTCGCAACTCCAGACGGCATCCGATCCGGTCGCTGTCGCGCAGAAGTTGCAGGCGACGGTGCTGGCGCGGATCAAGGAAGAGGCGGCCATCAAGCAGGCCGCGCTCGATGCCGGCATCTCCGGATCGAAGACGCTTGCCCAACTTCAGAAGGATCAGCGCGACGCGCAGATCAAGGCGCTTGAAGATCAGATCAGCGCTGCCGAGCGGTTGCAGAAACTGTCCCAAGACATCGCGCAGTTCACCGGCTCTCTGAAGTTCAGCGACATCTCGCCGCTCAACTTTCAGCAGCAGCTCGACGCCGCGCGGCAGTTGTACGAGACGACTCTGGCCGGCGCGCAAGCTGGCGACCAGAACGCGCAGGGCAATCTGGTCGGCAATGCCAAGGCGTATCTGGACGAGGCGCGCAGCTACTATGCGAGTTCTGGTGCCTATGCCGCCATCTTCTCTGCCGTCACCGGAAGCCTGGATGCGCTGGGCGCGACGGGCGCGAATCTCGACCCGCAACTGACTGCGCTCAACGACCAGTTGAAGCAGTTGCAGGACTTGAACTCGGCATCTTCGGACCTGCAGCAGACGGTGGTCGATACCAGCGCCGATGAGGTGGCGGCGTACACCGCGATCGACGCTGCAGTGGCGGCGCGCGAGGCGACGAACCAGAGCAAGATCGACACGCAGATCCAACTGGCGAAAGACCAGATCTCCACCATCAGCAGGACGGCCGAGGATCAGCGGCTGACCCTGCAGGCGCAGGCGATCATCATCGGGCAACTGAACTCCGAGATCGACCGGCTCAACAGCAACTTCGAGCGCTTCCTGAACAACGAAGCGCTGAAGACTGCGATCCCCGTTCCTGCTGGGGGGCGCGGCTGACATGGCGACGACACCGAAGCGATTCGTCGTGGAGATGACCTTCACGACGGATGTCGATGGCTCGACCGAGACGTTCTATGCGGGCTCCAGCGGCTACTTCACCAAGTCCGGCGATGTGCCAGCCAACACGCACATCCCTGGGACGCTGAAGTCCGCGGGGTCGCTCAAGCGCGAACTGTTCAGCAGCGCGCGCGTCACCGGATCTGTGCGCCCGGCCTACGGGATCATCACGATCAACAACGCCAACGGCGCCTACGACGCATTCGTTGGCTACGGCACGGGCGGCAAGGTCACAGTGCGGTGGGGGCCAGAGGACGGGGCCTATCCAGGCGACTACGAGACGGTGTATGTGGCCTACGTCTTCAGCATCGTTGCGGATGTCAGCGAGTTGCAGATCCGCCTGCGGGATCGCCTGCAGTTGCTGGACAAGCCGATCGCGAGCGGGACGTTCGCCGGCACTGGTGGCGTCGAGGGCAACGGCGGCGTCTCCAAGCGCAAGCAGTTCGTCAGCAGCGATCCGGGGTTCGTTCCTCCGATCCTTGTCGATGTCAATTTGCAGATGTACTACCTGCAGTCGACCGGGGATGGTGGGCTGCGCGATTCGTACCTGTATGCGACCTACTCTGACACGGCGCTGTTCGCTGTTCTTGACGGTGGAGTTCTGATCACTCGCGGGGCGGACTACACCAGCATTGCTGAGATGTTGTCCACCTCGCCGGCATCCGGCCATGTGCGCTTCTATTGGGGCACCGATAGCACCTACCTGACTGGATGGAAGAACGGCCCAATCTATTTCCGCGTCGGATCGCCGCCGGCATACGAACTCCGCGTGTTCGCTGGGGGCTATCCCAACGATGAAGACTTCGCGCGGCTCGGTTCAGCCTACGGCAGTTTCTCTTCCGGCCTGCTTGCGCTGCGTGCCGGTATCACGGCAAGCGACTTGTCGGGCACCGACGAGATGTCGGTCCAAGAGGCCTTCGTTGACGACGACACGACATACGGCCAGGTGCTCGATGCCGCGGGCCCGATCGTCCAAGGGTTCTACGGCTTCAACCGATTGGACAAGTGGTACTCCAAGATCCTGCGTGATCCGGAGTCGGAGGACATCTACTACGGCACCTTCGTCGCCGGGTCATCGCTCCCGACGACAAGCCAGTACACCTTCAATCGGCACATTGCCAGATCTCTGCGCCGCTTCCCAGTTGAGGGCATGGAATCTCCGATCGGCGATGTCACGTTCAACACCGGCAAGACATGGCCCACGCAGGTCGCTGGGGCCGCCTCCGATCGCGTGCGGGACTACCTGACCAGGCCGCAGTGGTACGACACCTTTGGTGGCCACAACGATGCGACGTTCCTGGCGCAGCCTGGCGCGCTCACGGTGACGGTCGCTGTCAATGCGCGCGCCTTCCCCAACTCTTTCAGCAAGCAGATCGCCATCGAGCGGTACTTCGCTCTGTTCGGTGGGCACCGGGACTTCTACACCTTCACCACGCCGATGCGCGCCGAGTTGCTGGCGCTGGAACTGCACGACGTTGTGACGCTGCAGATCGATCGCTTCGGACTCGACGCCGGGAAGAAGTTCAGGATCGTGAACATCACGATCGACTGTGGCGGCGAGAACCAAGACCCGTCGATGACGTTCGGCGTGTGGGGTGGCACGACAGGCGAGTACACCGGGCCCACGCTTCCGAGCGGCGGCACGACCGCGTTCGATGACCCGTATGTGATCCAGACCGAGGACTACTCGTTTCTGACCACCGAAGACGACCTTGTGCTGTTGATCGAAGGCCCTGACGACTTCCTCCAGGCCGAGAACGACGCGCCCATCATCACCGAGTCGTCAACCGACGCTCTTCTGCAGGAATAGCCAATGCCACGCATCTCAGCCCTTACCGAACTGACCACTCTGAGCGACACCGACTACACGGTAGTCGTGAAGGACGACACGTCCGATGTGACGGACAAGATGCTCCTGTCCACGCTCAAGACGTTCGTCCACTCGCGCACGGTCGCCATCCCCGTCATGGCGCCAGCGATCAGGCCTCAATCTGCCACCGGGTGCGCGGCGCTCGCTTGCATCGCCTCGGGGGCTGGTCAGCCCGACATGACGACGCTGGACTTCGATTCATCCGCGATCGAGTACGCCCAGTTCGGCATCGCCATGCCGAGTTCGTGGAACGAGGGCACGATCACTGCGAAGTTCTACTGGTCGCACCCATCGACCACGACCAACTTCGCTGCCGTGTGGGGCATTGCCGCGGTGGCCGTGAGCAACAACGAGGCGATGGCCGCGAGTTTCGGCACGGCACAGACCGTGACCGACACGGGCGGCACGACCGACAAGCTCTACGTCTCGGACATGACCTCCGCGATGACGGTTGCCGGATCCCCTGCGGCCGGCGACATGGTGTTCTTCCGCGTCTTCCGCGACGCGACTGCCGGCGCTGACAACCTGGCAGTCGATGCGCGCCTGCACGGCGTCGTGCTGTTCATCACTCTGGACGCCTCGGGAGACTCCTGATGTGGGGCTCGATGGCTCTTGCCTATCCGAACCGCTGCACGACGGACGTGATCGCGTCGGGCGGTTCGTGGACGGTGGCCGCGCCGGTCACGAACATGCTCGACCCGCAGATCACGCTGGTCAGCCGGTCCAGCAATGCGCTCACCGCGTCGACCAAGGTCAACATCGACCTGGGGTCAGCGCGCACGCTGCGCTGCTTCGCTCTGGTGAACCACAACCTGAGTTCCGCTGCGCAGTGGCGGGTCAGTCTCGGGACCACAAGCGGCGGCACCGATGTGTACGCCGGCAGTTGGACGGACGTGTGGTCGCTGACGCTGGAGGCCGGGCTGTCATCGCTCGGCATTGACGATGACCAATACCAGTCGAAAGGGTTCGCTGCGATCCAGTTCCTGGCTTCCTACAAGACGGCGCGCCACTTGACGATCGAAGTGGATGACACGACGAACCCGGACGGCTACGTGCAGTGGGGGAGGGTCTTCGCTGCCGGCGCGTTCATCCCGCGCGCGGCGCAGATCATCGGCGCCATCTCGCGCGGCTGGATCGATCTGTCCACCTCGGCGCGGGCCGAGTCCGGCACCAAGTCATCGACGGCGAGGCGCCGCATCAGGCAGGAAGCCATCACCATCGAGGCGATGACGGACACCGAGTTCGACACCGTCCACGAAATGCAGCGTCACCTGGGCACTGTCGATGAGGTCTTTTACGTGGCTCACACGAGCAACGCATCGGCGATGCAGCGGTACTCGTTCCTGGCGCAGATGGAAGAACTGTCTGCAGGCGAGTTCCCGAGCTACACCGGGAAGATCAACCTCAAGTTCACGGAGTGCGCCTGATGCACGCGATGACGATTGGCCAGTCGATGCTGGCGCAGCCGAACGGCGCCATCCCAGACCCGCACTTCGGTGATGTGGTGTTGATGCTGCACATGGACGGCACCAACGGATCTACCACCTTCACCGACACGACTGGCCGGCACTCCATCTCGGTGACGAACAACACTATTGTCAGCAATGCCGTCACCCTGTTCGGGGGGAACTGCGCTGCGTTCGATGGCACCGGAGACATCCTTTCTACAGCCGACTCTTCCGACTGGGACTTCGGGACGGGTGACTTCACCGTCGAGATGGAGATCTACTGCACAGACCTGACCGGCTACCGGAGCGCCATCGGTTGTGCGACGGGGACGGGCTACTACCCGGTCAACATCGTTTCTGAAGCCGGGGTGTTGAAGGCGAAGATCTGCCTTGACGACCACACGCTGATCAACCTCGGATCGAGGTCGGAGGTCATCTCCGCGAACACTTGGTATCACGTCGCGATCTCAAGAACCGGCACCGAGGTCAAGTGGTTCCTCGAAGGCGCTGAGATGAACGCCGGGCCGGGCACCACGACGACGACATCCAATCCGCTGTTCTATGCCGCGAAGCCCTTGTGCATAGGCAACTACAGCGTCGACTACAACACCAGCGGAGGCACAAGTTCCGCATGGGCCGGTTACCTGAGAGAACTTCGCATCACGAAAGGATTCGGTCGATACACAACTTCATTCACGCCGCCAAGCGCCAGGTTCCCAGACTCGTGACAGGCCGAAGCACTTCCGCAGGAGCGACACATGCCAGATCCAGATTCAACCTCCAACTTCGGAACCTGGGCCGCCGGCATCGTCGCCGGCCTGGGGGGAGTTGTCTTTGCCTTGCGAAAGCTGCACGTCAGTTGGGGCGCAGACAGCGTCACGATGGCTGGCAACTCGGCGCAGCAGGCGCTCATCAAGCAATTGCACGACGAACTTACAAGGATGTCCGTCCAGAACACCAAACTGGCCGGCGAACTGAACGAACTTCAGACTGGGCTCATCTCTCTGCGAATGCAGATCGGTGAGTTGACAGTTGAGAAGCAGCAACTGAAGGATGAGGTTGTCGCTCTGAGGAAAGAGATCGCCAGTCTGCGCGCCTTGAACGGCGGCGAAGACATCAACTGATCGCAAGGGGATCGACATGAAGGCCGATCTCCCGTCCTGCGATGCATGTCTCTACAAGAGGCAGCGTGTCGTGGACGGCGAAGTGATGGGCGACGAATGCCGGCGCTACCCGCCCATCGTCGTCACCTACATCGACGTGAACCAGGAGAGCATTCCCATGTCACTGTTCCCGCAGGTTGATAGCAGCGACTGGTGCGCTGAGTTCCGAGGGGCGCAGTGATGTCTGCGCCGACTTACAGGATCGATGAACGACTCAAGGAATGGGCCACGCCTCGCCAAGCCGAGTACATCGACGCGGTGAACAAGCACCGCAGCATGAGCAAGGCCGCCAAGGCGCTCGGCATCAACAAGTTCGTGGTCACAGAGGCCATCAAGAGCGTCAAGAAGAAGGCCGCGATCTTCGGGTACTCGCCCGCGCACGATATGTCGAAGACGGTGCCGGAACCATTCATGGTCAAGGGTGTCAGCACCCACTACAACAAGGAAGGGAAGGCCGCGGGGCAGTGGGTCAAGAGTCGCATCGATGAGCAGGCTCTTGAGGCTGCAGTGCGCGCGGCGGTTGAGACGCTGTCGGCCGACGTGAGGCGGGCCGACCCGATCCCAGCGCCCGAGCACGTCTCCGAAGCGCTGTGCAACTTGTACACCCTGACGGACTGCCACGCAGGCATGAGGGCCCGGGGCAAGGAGACAGGCGCCGACTGGGATCTGGCCATCGCCGAGCGCGTGCTGACCTCTGCATTCGCCCACATGGTGCGCTCATCGCCAAAGGCCGACACAGCATTCGTCTGCCAGCTTGGCGACTTCATGCACTTCGACAGTCTCAAGGCGGTCACACCGACGAATCAGCATCTGCTCGACGCCGATGGACGCTTCAGCAAGGTCATCGCTGTCGCCGTGAGGATCTTGCGCGCCGTCATCGACATGGCCCTGCAGAACCACCGTCGCGTCGTCGTGCTGATGGCTGAAGGCAACCACGACGAGGCGTCGTCCGTATGGCTGCGGCATCTGTTCAAACTGCTGTATGAGCATGAGCCGCGCGTCGAGGTCATCGACTCCGAGTTGCCCTACTACGTCCACCAGCACGGCACGACGATGCTGGCGTTCCATCACGGGCACTTGAGGAAGAACGATGCGCTGCCGATCCTGTTCGCGGCGCAGTTCCCGCAGATATGGGGCGGCACGACAAAGCGCTACTGCCACACGGGCCACCGACACCATGTCGAAGAGAAGGAACACAGCGGCATGACGGTGATCCAGCACCCGACGATTGCCGCTCGGGACGCCTACGCGGCGCGCGGCGGCTGGATCGCCGATCGCACCATCTCGTCAATAACCTACCACCGTGAGTTCGGACAAGTCGCCAGGAACACGGTGACGCCGGAAATGCTTGAGAACTGAGCGGTCATCGCTCACCCACACGGCCACCTTCGGGTGGCCTTTTTCATGCCTGAAAGGAATGTGCCATGTCCCAGATGCGAGAAGTGAAGCTCTACCCAACGCCTGCCAATTGCCAATGCGAGGGCCCCGACGTTCCGTACCGCACGTTCATGTCGTACTTGGACGGCCTGGTTGCCGGCCTGAGTGGCGATGAGCAAGCCACGGTCGTCGTCAGCGGCGCCGGCAACCTCGACATCCGTTACCAGACCAAGATCAGCGACTACGCGCTTGCCCTGGAGCGCATCGAGGCGATCAAGCAGGCGTTGGCCGGGGCAAGCCGCGATGGTCTGACGCCCGAAGAAGTCGCGAAGCTCCAGCAGCTCATCGGGTGATGCCATGCGCCGCGCCGTTGCATGGGCCATGGCCTCGATGCTCGTCTGCATGCCTGTCGTCGCTGTGCAAGTGAATGTGCCCGACGAGGACATGGCGAAGTGCGAGGAAGAGGGCGGCTGCGCACTCGTCACGCGCGCGGTGCTCAAGCGCGTGATGGAAGGCGCCTATGAGGCCGGCGTCGCGCAATGCCGAGCCGACATCAGGAACCGCACATGATCGCCATCACCGCTGACCTGTTGCGGAGCGCTGTCGGGTGCAGCCGCGGTGCCGCGGCGATCTACACGCCGATCCTGGCAGGCGTCTGCGAGCTGTACCAGATCAACACGCCGGCCAGGCTGGCGGCGTTCCTGGCGCAGATCGGACATGAGAGCGAGAGCTTTCAGTTCACGCGCGAGATCGCGTCCGGAGCGGCCTATGAGGGACGGCTCGATCTCGGAAACACGCAACCGGGGGATGGCGTGCGGTTCCGGGGCAGAGGCCTCATACAAGTTTCAGGCCGGTTCAACTATGCCGCTGTTCGCGACCGACTGCGCGCGCTGCTTGGCGTCGACGCGGTGCCGGACTTTGAAGCGGCCCCAGAACCCCTTGAGCAACCCTATTGGGCCGGCATGTCCGCGGGCGACTACTGGGATAGCCACGGGCTGAACGCGCTCGCGGACGTGGGGGACTTCAAGAAGATCACCAAGAAGATCAACGGCGGCCTGATCGGCATTGACGATCGCATGGCCCGCTGGGAAACGGCGAAGCAGGCAATCGTTGCCGCGCTCGCTGAAGCGCCCGCAGAAGCGCAATCGACACCGGAGCCATCAATGCCGAACCACATGCCTGCCGGCGAGGGATCTCCGGACGAACAACCGGCGCCAGCGCCGAAAGGAACCACCATGCCTTCTGTATCTGACGTGGTCGACTCGCCGTTGACCAAGTTCGCGCTCGCCGCGGTCAACCCGCTGTTGGGGGCCGTGCCCGAACTGGTGCACCTGTTCATCGACAAGCAGACCGGCCAGACCGTGCCCGAGCGCAACGCCGCCGCCGTCGTCAAGATGGTGTCGGTCGCGCAGCAGGCGCTCCAGGCCGCGGGCCACGATGCGCCGAATGAGCAAGCGATCGCTCAAGCCGTCACCAACGACCCCGAGGCGAAGGCCGTTGTGCGCGATGCGCTGATGGCCAACTACTACCAGATCGCGGTCGGCGAGGCCGGTGGCGGCGGGATTGCTGCCGCGCGCAAGGCGGATGCCGATGCGCGGGCTGGCGCAGATCGGGTGCGCGATGCGTTCAAGTCGCCCAGCCTGATCGTGGCCGTGTTGCTGTTGCCACTGGTCTACATGATCGTCGCGAACCTGATCGGACTCATTGGCACTGCGGCATGGTCGGCCGACGCACGCGCGGCCTTGGCCGGCGCAATCAGCGGCTCGATCGTCGGCGGCATCGTGGGCTACTACTACGGCCAGACGACGAGTCGCAATCGGACCCCCGCCGCGCAGGAACCGCAGCAATGACCGCGACCATCGACATCATCCGCGGCGCCGTCGCGAACTACACCGACCACGATCCTGCGCTCATCATGCCGGAAACGAGGCTGGCCGATGTCGCTGACTCGCTGACGCAGATCGAGCTGTTCTTCTACATCGAAGACGCCACCGGCAAGAAGATCGATCCGCCGAACCCGCTGCCGGCGACGGTGGCCGACCTGATCGCGCTGATCGAGGCAACGTCATGAAAGTGCGTGCCTGGATGTTGCTGCTCGCGCTCGCTGTGATCTGGGGCGCCTATGTGATCGGCAAGCAGTTCGGCCACTTCGAGGCCGCGGCTGCCACCAAGGAACGGTGGAAGGCCCAGTCTGAAGCCGTGTCGCCAGCCAGCGCACCACCCAAGGGGCAGGGCTGGCCATGACCCGAATCGCAGCCGCTGACCTGGCCTTCTTCGCCGAAGTCCTGCGCATGGCCTACATCGGACTGTGGATCCTGGCCGCGGCGATGCTGCTTTGCATCATCGCTGTCGGCATGTTCTCGCTACTTGAGAAGGAGCATCGCGATGGCAATGAAGACGCCGAAGGTTGAAGTCTGGGAAGCCAAGCCGGGTGACTGGCACTGGCACCTGAAGTCCCGCAATGGAGAGATCCAAGCCCAGGGCGAAGGCCACCCGACCAGACACAAGGCGCTGCGGGCCGTTGAATCGGTGCGGCGCAACATGGCCGCCGCGGTCATCAAGGTGTTGCTGTAGGGCTGAAAGACAAACGCCACCGTGCGAGGGTGGCGTCTGCGATCAGGTGGTTCACGTCTACTCGTTGTCGGCTTGCGGCCGATTCAGACCCACACGTATTGGACGAGTTCTGATCTTCGCGTGGCGCGGATTGTGCCTCATTTTTAAGCAGTTGCACAGGGCTACCACAAATCCACAGCGTTTGTAGAGAATTTGCGCGACCAGCGCTATGCTGCCTTCCTCATCGGCAGGAACACTGGTCCGCTCCTCCAAACGACCACCGGGGATTGCATTGATCCCCTAGGGGACGCCACCTTATCCCCGGTCTGGATTGCATAGTGCATCCAGATCGTGGGTTCGGCGGCAACATCAAGTTCGACACGATGCAGCACTTCTCGGAGTGCTGCTCTCGTTTCGGCGCACGCATCGCTGTCCTCCGCGGCCTCGGCGATGTTCTGCAGCATGCACTGCAGCAGTTCCCGAATTTCCTCGTCAGTGATCTCCAGCGCGCAGGCCGACATGGCCTGCCGCGCCTGCATGTCGGCGATCTGCTCAAGCAGTTCAGCCCGCTGGTGCTCCAAGTCGGCCACGCGCCGCAGCACTGGCGCCGGGTCCGACATCTGCGCCGCCAAGTCCACCGTCTTGGCGATCTGCGCCGCAAGCGTGCCCACACGCTTCTCCAACCCCGCCAAGCGCCGGCCATCCACTGGTTCGGATCCGCTCGCGAGGGTTCCCATCGCTTCCCGAATCCGCGCCACGGCGTCGTCGCTCGACAGGTCGGCCTGCAGCCGCGCCAGGACGGCCGACTCGACCCTGCTGGCCATCACCCGCCGGCCTTTGCCGACGCGGTAGTACCCGGCGCCGTCCGAGTGCCAGGCCTCGCCGGCAGGGTTCACCAGCAGGCCGGTCAGCAGTCTCGGCGACTTGCGCAGTCTGCGGCCCTGCTGGCCGTCCTCAAGCTGCCGCATGATCGTCTCGGCCTGCTCGTCGCTGATCAGCGCCGCGTGCGTGTTGCGCTTGATCTGCCACTGGGCCCTGGGCTTGCGCTTCTCGCCGCCGATGGCCGCGCCGCCGACGCGCTCGGCGTGCATGCCCCAAACCGTGTGCCCGGCATACGTCAGCGCCTGCCAGTCCATCGACTGCAGACTGCTCGGCGGCCAGGGCAGGCGCAGGCGGGCCACTGCCGAGCCGCGCGAGACGCCGGCAGCGCGCAGCGTCAGGTACTCGCGCACCATCTCCGACGATTCTTCGTCCACCACCAGATTGCTCTTGAGCACCGGGGCCCCGTCGCGCACGGCGCCTGTCGGGTGGTATTCCAGGCGATAGCCCCGAGGCGCCCGGCCGCCGGCCCTCCATCCCTGCCTGACGTTCTCGGCCATGCCGGCCAATCCCTTGGCCCTGCTGATCAACGAGTGGTACTCATCGAACGCCTGGAGCACGCTGCGCAACACCATGTCGGTTGCCGGATCTGACTCTGGCAGGCTCTTGTACGTGATGCGGACGCCGCGCTTGACGCAATCCGCTTCAAACATCATCGCGATCAACCTGCGCCTGGCGATCCGGCTGGTGTCCAAGACCAGCACATGCTCCCACCCGCGGTCGGGGTTCTTCAGCGTGGCGATCAAGCGCTGGAACGCCGGCCTGTCCTCGTCTTTGCCGGACTCAACCGCATCCGCGAACTCGTCCACGATGATCAAGCCGCGGGCAACTGCCAGTTCATGCAGTGCGCGACGCTGGGTGTCGATGGAGATGTCGGACCTGTCGCGCGAACTGCGCATGTACGCAATGGCCCGGCCAGCGCCCGCTGTGACGGCAGTCAGACGCCGGGTGCTGTGGTCGTGGCTGGGCATGGCTGTTCGTCGTTCGCTGAGTCGGTGACAAGGCGGATGGCGTTGCGCTGGCGGTGCAACTGCAGCAGCATGCGCGCAATGCCCATCACCTGGGTCGGTTGGCCCTGGGAAGTGGTCGGGATTTCGGCGGCGGCCTTGGCCGGCTTCACATCGATGCTCGGCATGGTCAGTCCTTCGCCGTCTGAGCCGCGTGCTCTGCGCGTGCCGCCCACCCGAGCCACTGCGCCTGCGTCCAGTCGTCAACGAACGTGGGCATGTTCGCCTTGCCGCCCCACCACGTCACGCCGGCCTTGTGCCGCCTCAACTGGTCCGCCGTCCAGCCCAGCTTGCGCCGCGACGCGATGAACGCATTCAGTTCGGCCTTGTCGACTTCCATGTCACTGCCCTTCCAGTTTGCGCAGCCGTGCCAGCGCCTCGTCCCGCGCAGCCTGAGCGATCCTGGCGCGCGGCGCGTTGCCGGCGTCAAGGTGCTGCTGCAGCAGTCTGCGCAGATGCTCGACGTGCTGGCGCAGGGATTCGATCTCTTCGGTTGTGGTCATCAGAACAACTCCAGAGTGCCGGCTTTCGCGCGGCGCGTGGCCTGGGCGTTGGCTCGGTGGTGATCTTGGTCGTAGGCCAGGTGGTGACGCTGGCACCATGCGCGGAGGTTGCTGTCTTCACAGTTCTCCGGCTGGTGGTCTAGGTGGCCGATGGTCAGCACGATGACGGTTGGCTTCGGGCCTTCCTCGTTGCTGTCGAAGTAGGTTTCAGCGGCGATCTGCCGCGCTTGCGCGAAGGTTCGATCGTTGTCGTCCTGTCCCCAAGCGGCGCACCATCTCCACCCGCGCTCATCGAGCGACCACCACCCGACGCTGTACTGTCTGGCATTGCAGCCTGGGTGCTCGCATCGGTAGCCGGCGCGCTTCAGGATGCGCTCGCGGATCTGCGGCCAGTCTGCTGGATAGCGGCGTCGGTTCTCAGTCTTGATCGGCATGGCGGATCGTTGTAGGTGGCAGTCGTTTTGCGATGGATGTCGTCTGCTTTGTGTTGAGCACTAGTAAGGACGCTCACGTTCGGCCCGCGCGCTGTTCAATTCGTTCCACCATGCCTGCTTTGCTTGTGTGTAGCTCCACTCGTTGCGCCCGTCATCTGGGCCAGCCACGCGGCCAGGGCCATCGGCGTCGGCGGGCATGTTCCGCACTCGCAGCGCAGACAAGATGCAAGCCGGGCAGTCATTGGCGAGTTCGCACATGGACTTGAATCCTTCGGTGTCCAGCACCTGAAGCAGCACGGGGAGAGGAGGCGCTGGACATGGGCCGTCTTCGCGAGCCAGCAGAGAGCACATTCCGCACACCCGCTGCGGGTTCGCGGTGCATCCGCGTTCGTGGCGGCGCATTGCGCTGGGACTGCCATTTCCCTTGTTGCAGTGGTCGCAGTAGTAGCGCGGTCGCATCGCGGTTCGCATGGTTCTTCTCGTCTCCCACCCCTGATGCCCAGCACTTCGTCCCAGCCAACATTCGGTGGCTGAAATCAAGCGTTAGGCGTCTTGCTGTTGGCCAGCATCGCGCGGCCCGCGTCCGTCAGGTTGAATCGGTGCCACGGGTACGGTTCGGCCAAGTCTTCGAGCACCAGCCCTGCAGAACGCAGTTCGTCCAGCAGCAATTCCAGCCAGCGCGGTCCACGCTCAAACGTACTCACGCGCGGGTCGTCCGCCAGCACCTGCAGCGCATAAATCGTGGTGCGCTTGTCCTTCGGAAGTTCTCCAAGACTGCCTGAGAAACTGTCGATGTGCATCACGGGCTTCCTCCGCACACCGGGCACGGCAGCAGGTAGTCGCAGTCCGGGTCCATGCCATCGTCAAAGCAGTGCGGGCACGGGATGTCTTCAAACTCCCAGTCCTCCACGAACCACTCGTCGTGCAGACCGGAGTACATCGCCATCAATCTGGCCAGTCGCACGGTCCTGGCGTCGTGCCGGCGCTTGATGTCACGCAGTCTCACTGCGGCTCCAACTCGGAAGGCACGTTCGTCCAGAACCCGCAGACCGGGCATTGCTGGCCGTTTCCGTCATCAGTCATCAGCCCATGACCATTCGGGCACATGCCGCTGCGGATGAGAAAGTCGTGCTCCACATACTTGTCCAGATCGGTGCCCGCGATGCCAGCGATGCGGTTCTTGTCGATGCGTTCGACGGCCATCACTCGTCCTTTGCGATGCAGAGGTTGTACTTGCCAGGCGGCAGCGCCAGGCCGGCGGCGGTGGCATTGAAGAACCTACCGTTTCCCACCTTCGTGTACGTCGCGACGACTTGTTGTTCGGACGTGTCGAAGTTCGGAGCGGCCTGCTGCGCGGCCTCTCTCGCATGCAGCATTGCGTCTGGCTTCGCCGCAAGCGCTTGGCTGAGTCCTCGGCACTCGTCCTGCAACAGGTGCTCGGGTGATCCTCCGGTGTAGGCCTGCTGCGGGCGCGCGGCGAGTTGATTCGTCAGCGCCTCGACCTCGTGCATCAGCGCAATGATCTGCTGGCGCTGCTTGCCCACTTGCTCATTTCGTGCCTCAACCTCAAGGCGCAGACGATCGACGATACCCGCAACTTCCTTGGCCTCGTTGCCAAGGTTGCGCAAGCTCTGAAGTGCGTGGTCATCCATTGCTGCTCTCCTGCTGTGGCTGCGCGGCGGCACCCGGAGCGGCAGGCAATGGCATCCAGTGGGTCGCGTGTTTCCACCCAAACCCGTCATTGATTGCCAATGCCACCCGCTTGAACTTTTGCTGATAGATCAAGATCGCCTCATCATTCGGCGCAGTCTCGATCGGTCGCCATGACGTAGGCTGCGGCTCAGGCTGCGCCAGCCACTCAGCCAGCTTGGCGGCCAGCCTATCGACATGCTCATCCGCCCCCGGCTCTCTGCTAGGGCTGATTGAACGCCCGAGGTGGGTCAAGACGTTGCGGGCAATATCGACGTGAGTCATGGAGTGCTCAGGCTGCGCCAGGGCGGCTCGTAGCATGTCGCGCACCTTGCTCCAATCGTCGGATGTGACGTATGGTGATGTCAGCAGGCCAAGCGCCGCCTGGGCGGCTTGTCGAAGGTCATCCATGATCGCGCTCCCAGGTCATCTGCTCTGCACCGTAGGCGTCATCGCCGAGGTCGAACGACCGGCATGCGCCGCCCGGCATCGTGTTCGGCGCGTCCATCAAGACCGATGGCCATTGCCAATCGCGAGTGAATGCGCGCTGTCCATACACGAACTTGCTGGCCGCGATGCGGGGCCACGTATCAAGTCTGTCCGCATGCTGGAACAGCGGATCGAGCGGAACCGGGCGCGGCGTCGGGTACAGCAGCGTCATCGTCAGACCTTCTTGGTCGACCACGCACAGCATTCCGGCGACCTTGCAGGGATACGGCTCGATGCGTGTGATCCGCTGCTGCGGTTCATCGAACTCGGCGGCAATGCGCTCATCCTCTGCATGCTTCGCCTTGAATGCAGCGAACTCAAGTTCCTGGTTCGGCGTCATTGCTTCTCGTCCTTGATCTGCTTGCTGATCTCGCGCTTGTGCGCCTTACGCTCGCGCTTCCAGAACACTCGCTTCATCCAGTCCAAGTGCTTCCACCATTCCTTCGGTGGAGTCAGGTTGCCGTGCTTTACGTTGGCCATCACTTGGGAGCATTCAGCAGAATTGCAGGCCACGCGCTGAATGCGGTGACGACCAGGATCGCCAGCGAATGTCCCTTGCTACCGTCATGGGTGTTGACGAGTTGGACCCAACGGACCATCCAGAAGATGGTCATCGTCCAGAGATAAGCGTTCATGGTGTGCCCTTCAATCGCTGCTGCTTGATGAGCCGCTGTCGCTGCTGGAACTGCTGCCGCTGTCGTAGCTGGGGCTCGGGCTGGGTGACGGCGATTCCCACAATCCGCTCGCGCCGCCGCCGCCGAAGTCGCCGCCACCGCTGTCGCGGCTGAACACTGGCGCAGGCGCCGGATCGATCGACGCTGGCCGAAAGCCGTAGTCGCTTTCTGACGGGCCCCAGGAGTACCTGTTGCTGGTGGCGCTTTCAGGAATCGGAGTCGGCGCCGGTTTCGGCGCGGCGCGCAGCGGCATCACCTTCGGCATCGGAGGCGTGCGCTTCGGCTCTGGTAGCGGCGTCAGCGGACGATTCGGCCGCCAGTGCTTCGCGGCTTCCTCGGCCTTGGCCTTGGCGCGCAGTTCGGCCTGGCGTTTGGCCCAGGCTTCAACGAGATAGGTTTCAACCTTCGGCGCCGGCTTGCGCTTCAGGCGCAGGGCGATCAGGATTCGGTCGAGCATGTCATCAACCTCGCATAAAGCTTCGTGTAAGTGCCTTGAAGAGATCGGCGTCTGACGGCAGCACCATCTATCTCGGTTCATCAGGCGCCACTTCGGTCGACGTGTAGGCCTTGAACATCTCTTGCGCCAGCGCCAGCACTTCTCCCATGCGCTTCTGCTTCGCTTCTGCGGCATCGAATTGCGCAAGCTGCCGGTCGATGAACATCGCGGCCAGGTTGCGATCGGCGCTGCACTTGATCGCGTCGCGCCGCTTCAGCAAGCGCTCCTTGGTCTTGTCGTTGTTCCGGATCGCGTTGTCCAACTGCGCGCCCATGGTTTCCAGCAAGGCGCTCACCGCCTGGATGAACTTCCCGGCCGGTGCGTCCATGGCTTTGCCGATCGCACCCATCAAAACGTCCTCGGCCTCGGCGGCCACGGTCGTGGTCTGACCATCGCTGCCGGTGCGGTCGTAGTCCTCGCGGCGCTGCGGGTCGGACAGCACATCCAGCGCGCGGTTGACCTTGGCCATCTCCTCGCTGCTGCCACCCTTGTCGGGGTGCGCCTTGCTGGCGCGCTTGCGGTAGGCCTTCTTGATGTCGGCCGGCGATGCGTCCTTGCCGACGCCCAGGGTGTCGTAGTGGGTCATGGCTTCACCTCGGCGCTGGCGAACCTGCACGATGGTTCGTCTCTGAACAGGCCGCCGCAGCCGCCTGGCAGTTCGGTGTCGCAGTTGCCGCAGATCTCAACAGGCTCTTTGATGCGTGCATGCAGCATCGCATCGGCATAGGCGTAGGCATCGATGGCAACTCCTTCAAAGACGCTGGAGGCAGTCGCATCGGGTGCAAGTTCAGGGCCACTGGCAACCAGTACTTCCATCGCCTTGGCTGCGAAGTAGTCGCGAAGCGACATGCCTTCGTGCGTATGCCCGCGCTGCGAAAGCACCGGAAACGCCGGCCCTCCTTCGCCAGTGCTGCTCACGTCTCGATCTCCTCGCCGTTGTCCACGACCTCGCCGGCATCGCCGTGCTGGTCGAGAAACATGTCGGTCGGATCGCCAGCATCCGGGTGGTCGCGCCTGAATGCGTCCACGCTGCCGTCGATCACGTCGACCGGCTTTTCCGGGGCCCGCAGCGTGATCTGAATCTCCTGCGACAGGTGCGAGCACAACAGGCCGGCTTCAGTCGCGTCGATGTCGTTGCTGCCCACGCGGAACAGCAGTTCGACCGTGCCGCCTTCCTTGGGCACCACGCGGAACTTGTCCACCTTGCATCCGCCCAGGGTGATCGGATCGTCCTCGTCAATGCCATGGTCGACCGTGATCGTCCAACCTTCCAGCGAGCCGGCGAGCGTCACCTGATCGATGCCGCGCGTGCGCAGCGCTGGTGTGGACGGCTCGACGCCCGGCAGATCATCCTGATCTTCTGCGGCCTTGTAGAGCGTCGGGCGCAGCGTGGGGGACAACTTGTCCAACAGCGTGTTGGCGGCGACTATCTTCAAGCCAAGTGAGATAGCGAACACTTTGTCCTGGCCATGCGTTTCAGTCCGCGGAGTGACGCTCGCAAGGATCGCAGGCGTGACATCAAGTTCAAACAGCATTTGCTTCCTTTCGTTGTGCCTTGTAGGCCGCAGCCCTGGCGTTGTCACATGCCCGGTGATGGGCCTTCTTCCGCGAGATCCACATGTCATTCGCGGGGTCGTCGTACTGCTTGCAGAGGGTGCACCTGCGCCAGTGATAGTGGCCGGATGCGTCAAACGCGCGCTGGCGCTGATGAAGCAGCTTGTGGTAGGCCTCGTTTGGACAAATGACGAGGTTTGACGGATGGTTGTTGGATGGGTTTTGGTCGATGTGATGCACCACGGCACCAGGCGGCATAGGCTTCCCGAGTGCCTGAGTTGCAATCACCGTGTGCTGCATAACCTTCTTGCCGCCAACATCCATCATCACGCGGCCTTGCTTGTTGAGATGACCGGCGCCGCGTGGGCCAAGCGGCTTGATGGCGCCGCCAGCAATTCCAGTGCGAAGCCACCTTGCGTAGTGGGTGCAGCACCACTGCCGCCATTGCACAAATCGACCGCAACCATCGACGGCACAAACACTGCGCACCTTGACTTCAGGGGCATCAATGGCGTCTTCAAACGACATGTGTCCTCCAGTCGTGTCAGCAGGGAATCGACTTCAGCAGCGCGCCAGTGACCATGAAGACGAAGCGCTGGCCGGTGTCGTCTTCCAGCAGGAAGTCCACCGTCGGCTTGCCGGACTGGGTTCCTTGGCTCACGACGACGACTTGCTTCACCTCGATGGGCTTGACGGCCGGCGTGACCGACTTCCAGTCGTAGCCTTTGGCGACCGCTTCTGCGGCGTCGGTGCAGATGGCGACGGAGAGGTGGCCGTGGATTGGGTTGACCATGACGATCTCCTCAATAGCCGCGTTGAGCCGAGATGCCCGCCAGCCATACGCGGCGGATCTCCTTGCCGTCGCGCCCGATGCGCTTCAGCGGGTCGCGGCCGACGTAGGTGAAGGCGCCATTGATGTCGCGCAGCGGGTGCTTGTGCTGGACGTGCTTGCGCGGATTGCCAGGCTTCAGGCGCTGCGACTGCATCAGCTTGGCGAACTTGGCCATGCGCCGCTCCAGGCGAACGCCGTTGTGCACGATGTTCTTGTGCTGGCCGAGCCACCAGTTGCCGATCAGCGGCACGTCCGTCGGCTTGGACGGGATGAACTTAGCCTGGGTCGGGGCTTGCGTCATGCGCTTGATCGCGGCCTTGCTCTCGGCGCGGCGCGCCTTGTAGTCGGGCCAGGATTCGCCTTCGTGGCGCTCGTTGGAATGCAGGTTCATGTCGGTCCTTGTGGTCAGACGGTGTGCGTGCCCTCGACGCCGCGGCGCATGCGTTCCAACGTGCGCTGCTGCAACCAGTGCTGGGCTTCCTCGATGTGCGTCAGCGCGCAAGCGTTGGCCTTGCAGGCGAACGGGCCAGCCTGAAAACTGCGCAGGCGATCGGCGACGATGGCCAGGAGCGCTTCGTGCGTCACGCCGTTCACGCCGGCCTCGGGGATCGGTCCGTTCTGGAAGAGGATGACCGCCGAGAAGAGCATGTCGTCCGCGTATGCGGAAGGGTTGCTGGCGGTGTCCAGCCCGCTGATGACATATCGGTGATTCGCTCCGCCAGCGCCAGGCTGGTCGGTCACTTCGATCTGCAGCGTGTCATTCGCCGGGTTGACCTTGTGCTCATTCAGGATTCGCATGTCGTGCCTTTCATGGCAGTGGTTGAAGAAAATGGACGCCGCTTGCGCGGGCCGACAGGGAGTGGAGGCGGGGAGTGGGAGGAGGAGTCCTGCCGGCTGGTGTCGTCCGAAACTGGTTTGATTCCTAGCCGGCCGCGTGGCTGACGCTTGTCTGAAGCGTTGCGTACCTGATCAGGAAGGAATGCATTGCTATGCCAGGCGGCAACGCAACGATTCGGTCCTGCAGCGGCTGAATGCCATCGGTCCATGACCACGCATGTCCGTCGGCGCCCATCAGGTCACGCTGCTCTGTGCGGAGCAGGACGCGATCTGCATGCTTGACGCACGGCGGCAATTCAGCCGGAAGTCCGAAGCGCGCAAATACCGCTGCTTCGATGCGCTCTTCGATGACCTTGTAGTCAGGCAGTATTTCCTTCAGCGGTTTGGACACGTCGCCGATGAAGGCCTCGGCAGCGTCGTGCAGCAGGCCGGCAAGCGCATGCTCTGGCGGGACGGCATGCGACACGAGAACGGAGTGCTGTGCCACGCTGTAGAAGGTTGAACAGTGCCCGGTGTAGCGGCAGATGTTCGACAGTGCGTGGGCGATGTCCTCAATGAGGATGTCGGACTGCTCGGGTGCTTCCAAGTCGAAGTACCGGCCACTGGCCAGCAGGATCGTTGGCCCGATGATGCGTTTCACGGTCAAGGTCATCTCCTTTGGTTTGCTGGTTGGCTCTACGAGAATTCGCCCTTGATGTAGTCCCAGGTGCCTTCGCCGTGTCCGATGCAGTGAGCGCCGATGCGGTGGCGCAGCAATCCATTCGGGCCACGCTGGCTGTGGTTCATCCCGTGGAACTGCGCCTCGCTTTGGTAGTAGTGGCCCCACCAATTGGGGCGGGCCCAGTTCAAGTCGCGACCGCGCTCGGTGATGATCTTGTTCATCTGCTGCGCAGTGATCTGCTCGCCATACTCGTCGCGGATGAACGCCCCCGGCTTCGACCACAGAGCACGCCAGTCGTCCAGCGTGTTGATGTTTTCGTTCGGGATGACGTGCAGCGAGAAGCACCAGCCGCCGCTGCTCTTTCCGATGTGCAGGGACTCAAACGGCCTGCCACAGCAATTGCAGTCGGGCTTGTCGTGCAGGTAGTAGTTCGTGCCCATGGTCAGTTCTCGCTGTAGGCGCGGTCGAACACCACGCCGTATTCCGTTGCCGCGTGCGCCTGCACCTGATTCAGGTAGACAGCGAACTCTTCGCTGTTCAAGTCGCTGGTGCCCATCGCCAGCTCGCGCGATCCGTCCGGCAGATATGTCCACTTCTCCATGCCGGCGGCATTCACCTCGGGCAAGAACTGCGCCTTCATGTACTGCGACCATGTGTCGGCGCTGAACCACCGGCCATTGACGCAAACCTGCTCGGCGATAGGCGTCAGCACCGCGGCCCACATATAGCTGTTGGCCTGGTTGCTGCGCGTCTGGCGATACTCGGCCACCGTGATCTGCAGCGGCCGATTCCGCTCCACCGCCGCGCGCGCGTGCTGCTTGATGAACGCCATCAGTCCAGCGGCGATCTCGGGCGTCCGGATGATGAAGGTGCGCAGGACGGGCATCTCAATCGCCAGACTTGCGCAGGTTGGCGGCGAACTCGTCGGTGTCCGCAGTCATCGCGGACTTGATCGATTCCACGTCCACGCCGTGAACATCGGCCAGCGACGGCAGGAACGACTTGATCATTCCGACGACCAGCGGCAAGACAGTAGCAGCGATGACCGGGTCGATGGTCAGCGCCTTCTCGCAGGATTCGAGCGAGATGACGATGCTGGCGCACGTCGAGGCCTTTGCCGCGTAGACGGGTCCGCGCATCGCCGCCAGCGTCTCCGAGACTTCCATTGCGTGCTTGGATTCGATTCGTCTGATCATTCGTCGCTCCTGCGGTTCAGTCCACACTCAATCCCAGCGATCGACGCTGTAGTCGATGGCCACCGGGCCCGTGGTCACGCGCAGCGTCAGGCCGACTGGCAGACCCTTGCGCAGCACGATGCCGGCGGCTTGCGGGCCGGGCGCCGGCTGCAGCACGTTCTGGTTGGAGTGCGCTTCGATGGTCGACCGCACCTGGCGCAGTTCAGGACGCAGGATCTCGCTGAACAGGCCCAGGCCAGCGGTCGCGAAGTTCGTGTCCTCGGCGCCCTTCAGAAGCAGGATTGCGCCATCGTGTTGCGCGTTGCCGGTCCACATCGACGGCGTCGGCACGATCGCCAGGACGCGCACCGCGGCGCCGACAGCCAGGTTGAAGTCCGCGGCCTTCACGCCGACCCACTTGTACCAACTGAACGGGTTCCGATTGGCCTCGTCGTCCCACACATACAGCGGAGGCGCCGCCGGGTCGCATGCTGCGGTGATGGCCCCGAAAGGCAGCGAAGCATTGCTGGTGATGAATTCGACGCACGTTGCGCGCGGCAGGACGTGGCCCACGAACTTCGTCCATGACATGGCCGTGCCCGCCACGATCGAGGCCTTGGGAGACGGCTTGGCCTTCAGGCCGGCGAACGCCCCCGTCGGCTCGGCAGCGGCCTGGAGCACGCCAGGATCGGTACTGGGCGACCAGATGGCACGCGGCAGCACTTCGCCCACCGCCGCGTAGCGCCGGTCCAGCGACGGCTTGATACCAAGCTGCTCGACCAGTTTCTCGGCCTGGACGATGTTGCCGGCCGAAGGCGCCACCTGTGCGCGCTGGTACAGCAACGGAGACATCTTCGCGTCGAACCGGGCCTGCACAGAGGCGAAGGGCAGGCCCGCCTGCAGATCGTCCAGCAGCGTGCCGATCATGGACGACTTGATGTGGCAGGCGCCGGCCGGGAGCATGGCCACGGCGCGCCACATCAGAGCGCGGGCAGACTGCTTATTGATGGGAATGGCGGTGAGCGTCTTCAGGGCGGCCAAAGACTGCGCTATGCCCAGGAACTTGTCGCTGCGGTACAGCGTGTTGCCCTGCAGCACTGCGACGGCCTGGTTGAAGGTGTCGGCGCTGTACTCGTCCAGGCCGCGGCGCAGCATCTGGAAATCCTCGCGCAGTTCGGCCATGCGCTGGCCGGCGGTGAGCACGCTACGCTTGTGCAGGATCGATGCCGGTGGCGTGACAGCGAAGTGGTGCCAGTCGCCGGTCACCGCAGTGCCCCAATTGGGCAGCGACGACAGGAAGACACCGTTGACCTTGGCCTTGGACACCGCGCGCAGCAGGTTCTGAACAGGCGCATCCATTTGCTGCGGAAGGCCATCGAATTCGATGAAGTCCCACATCGCAGAGCGGACGTTGCCGGCCCCGTCGATGACGACCAGACCGCCATAGCGATTCAAGAAGTGCTTGCAGCAGGAACAGTTGTGCCACTGGCGTTCGGGGCCTTCAGCGAAGCCAGACAGATACGCGCCGACCAACGAACTGTCTTCTGTCGTGTACAGCTTGTTGTCGCCCCACTTGAGCGCGGCGGCAAAGCCCTGGCGAACCAGGTCAGCGAGAACGTCGAAGGTGTCTACCTCGGTTTCCATGTGATCTCTCCTGTCAGAAGGTGGTGCCGCGCAGTTGGCGCGTCGTGGAGCTGATGGACGCATAGGCCGCAGTGGTGCCGGCCGAATTCGCAGTGAAGCCGTGCGTATGCGTGCGCGCGATGCCGTAGCTGTCGGCCGCAGCGAAGGCGTCTTGGTTGGCCGCCAGGAACACGAAGGTCCAGCCCTTCTCTTGGGCGTTCTTCACCATGCGGCGGATCGCAGCGCCGTTGAACTCACGGCTGGCGTTCTCACCGCCGTCCGTCAGGATGCAGACGATGACGAGGTCGGCCCAGCCTTCGTCGGCGATGCGCTTGCCTTGGTCATTGAGCGTCTTTCCGATGGCGTCGAGCAGCGCGGTATTGCCACGGGGTCGGAGGGTCGTCATGTGGGGGACCTCCGACAGAGAGATGCCCTGATAGGACACCTCGTAGAGGTGATCGAACAAGATGGTCGTGACGCGCGCCTCGCCGGGAACCTCGCGCTGCTCCTTGATGAACGTGTTGAAGCCGCCGCAAGCGTCCTTGTCGATGGATGCCATCGACCCGCTACGGTCGATGATGTTGATGATCTCGGTCTTCATGTCGATCTCCGGGTGGGTTGATGGGTCAGTCCAAGTTGGTGATGTGCTCGATCAACTTGGTCTTGATGCGCGGCCACTGCGACTCGCGATAGAGCACGGCGTTCTTGTCGCGCGCCGCATGCACGATGCCGATGTCGGCCAGGAACTCGCGCGTCACCACGAACCCGAGGCGCATGGCGATCTGGCCCAGCCTCAGATTGGCAGGGCTTTCGTCGGGCAGTTCGATCGCTGCAGGATGCTCGGAAGCAGTCGTGGAACTTGGCTCTTCGGCGGGGTATGGCATCCCTTCCGCTTGAGCAGGCCCGGCGTCGCCAACCGGACCGACTGCTTCCGAGCAATCGGAGAAGTGTTCTTCGGTGACGCCGATGACCACTTCGGCATTCGCTTGGATCTCGGCGGCGCAATCGGCGACAGACACACTTTCGACCACGGGTTGTGCCTGAACAGCACGCGCTTCCTCCTCGCGCTGGCGTGCCAGTTCAGCCTGGCGCTGTTCTTCGGCGCGGCGATCGATCTCGGCCTGCTGGCGGGCCAGTTCTGCGCGCTGCGCGGCCAGTTCAGCGGCGATGCGCTCGTTCTCAAGGCGCTGCGCAGCGACGCGCGCGGCCTCTTGCTCGCGCTCCAGCGTCACGGCATGCAGATCGCGCAGCGACTTCAGCGTAGCCGCCAGCGTGGTCTGCGCACGCTCGGTGAATTCTTCCCAGTGAGACTGATCAACGCGGATGCCTTCCACGAAGGCGATGCCGCGGGCCAGCTCCACCGAGGTCTTGCCCTGGGCTTTGGCGACGTAGCCGGCCAGCGTGGAGATGCCGTCCTCGTGCCGCTGCTTGCGCTCGGCTTCCAGGCGCGCCGCCAGTGCAGCCGCCTCCGCGGCTATGCGGCGTTCTTCGGCCTTGATCGCTTCGATCTCGGCCTCGCGCACCTTGATGGCCGCATCGATCTCGTCCTCGCGCTTCTGCACGATCGCGATCAGCGCAGTGGCCTTGGACTCGATGACGCTCTTCGCGTCGTTCAGTTCAGCCTTGGTCTTGTCGCGGGCCCGTTGAACGGCGAAGCGCCCGTTCTCACGCAGATCGAGCCGAGCCGCCTTCGCCGCTTCCAGGCCTTTCGCGGTCTTCAGATCGAACGCGACATCACGGTAGCGTTCGGCCAGCGCGACCAGAGTCGCTTCCATCTTGATCAGCGGCGCCAGCGCCGCATCGCGCACCACCAACAGCGCGTTCGTTTGGGCCGGCGATTCCGTCGGCGTGATCAATTCCAGGGTGTCTTCCATCGGGTTGCTCACTTGAAGATGTCGTCAATTAGGGTCATCTGCGGCGCTTCGGATGCAGACTCGGCGGGAGCGAATGAACCACCGATGCGGTTGCGCAACGCCGCCTCGTATGTGCACACCAACTGATCGAAGGCCCAGAGGTCTGCTTCCAGGGCCTCGATCTCGTCTTCGTTGCGTTCAATCCGGACGATCGTCAGTTGGCCGGTCGGCAGATCCGGGGCCCACAGGCACAGGTCGCACCATTTCAGGCCCAGCAGCCACATGCACCCGTTGATCTGGTCGATGTACTCGCTGATATCTCCATCCACCAGAACATCGAACAGGGTGGCGCTGCTGACCAGCGTCTTGATCTCAACCATCCCATCGGGATGCACGAGGCCGTCAACAGAGCACCCGAACTTGCGATCGAAGGTGTGCGCGAATCCAACCTCAGTGACCATCAGCCCGGTCTGCAGTTCGTAGGCCTGCCGGCACAAAGGTTCTTGCTCGGTGCCGAAACGCATGGCGCTGTTCACGTACACGTCCGGGGCATTTCCTCCGAAGCGCATGCGCGCTGTATCACGCGCATAGTTCAGCGCCTTCTCGGTGAAGACGCCGTCCTGCTTCCGGTCGCGGCATACCTTGAACATCGATGCTGTCAATGCCCCACGGCGCGCTGCATGCCAGCCTTCGCTGCCCTGCGGCGAGTGATTCCAGACGATGCTCACTGGCCTTCGCCCTCGGCCGTATTCATGTCGGTGACGAACGGATCGACATCGACCTTGTTGTCCACCGTGCGCGCAGCGTCGGCGTCCTGCGCCTGCTTCTTCAGAGCGTTGTGATGCGCGGCCAGCGCCTTGCGGTTGTCAGGTCCGGTCTGCGCCCAGAACGCCTGGTAGCCGGCAACTCCCTTGGCTGCGGCTGCAGTGGCTTCCTTGAGCAGTTCGGCGCTGGGCCCATCGACGGATGGCGGCGCAAGGTCATCCGGGTTGATCGACTTGCCTTCCATCTCGTCGGCGGTCGGCTGCGATGCGATCTCCGGAAATGCAATGCGCAGCGCTTGCGCGGCGGCGCACTTTGCGATCTGGCCGCGGGGGCGCTTCAGCCACATCGCGTTGGGGGCGACGCTCTTCTCCTTGCCACCCTTGATCGCGTAGTTCTCCATCCAGTATTCACGGGCGGTGAACTCGGCAATCGTGCCGTTGTCAAGGATGCGCTTGACCGTCACACGGCACCAGTCCGGATAGGACACTTCGGTGCCGCCGATGGTCTTGGTGATCTCTGGCCCGAACTCGGGCTCGGTCATGCCAGCGAACGTCCCTGACCGAGCAGCCTGGGTGCGGTAGAGGTTGACGCCCGGCATGATCACGTCGCGCATCTGCCCGGCCTTGCTGTCCCACATCGGGACGATGTGGACTGGTTTCTGCAGCGGGTCGAGATTTGCGGCCTTGCAATAGGCAATCGCCATCTTGATCGAAGGCACCGCCGCGCCGGGATAGATGCTGGTTTGCAGTACCTGAATCAGGTCGGCATCCGGGAGCGCAAGCGCGCCGCCGTCGGCCTTCGTCAAAGCGTTCATCGTTTCTCTCTTGGGTTTGGTGGGGCCGCCGACTTCTTCACAGTCATTCCCTACCAGGGGGGATGGCGGCCCCGTTGAACTACTTGCCGGCAGCGTCTTTGCCGGTCGTCTGCGCGATCTGCTCATCCAGCTTCGCGACTGCCTCGTCCCACAGGCCCCATCCGGTGTCGATGAACGGGCCGTCCAGCGGCATCGCTTCGGCGGTGTCGACCTTCGGCTCCGAAGGGATGAACAACGTGTCGATCAGCTTGCCGGCGCTCACGATGCGAGCCCCGCAATCGCGCACATCGACAGCACGGGGATCAACCACGCACCGATGCAGATCGCCAGCAGCACACGCCACTGCGCGGTCGTCGGTTGGTCTTCGTCGGCGCCCAGCTCGGAGCAGCACTCCGCAGGCAGCGGCATCTGCTTCCAGCGGATATGGGCGTCCAGATCCGCGACGGTCAGAGGATGCGAGTTCATGGCTTGCTCCTTGCAACAGACAACTTGGCCTTGGGTGCCGGCTTTTGCTTCGCCGCCCATGCCGCAAACGTCTTGCGGATGTCAGTCGAAGCGGAGTCCCGGTAGGACTCCATGCGCTTCTGTCCGGCGGCCGGAATCAGCGCTTCGCTGGGATCAGTGCGGCGGGCGTTCATGCGTCCACCTCGGCCAGCAGCGTGATCTCGTCTTCCGTATTCGCCTTGCGCAGTTGCTCTGCACGCTCCACCGCCTCATCGAAACTTGGCGTCTCGAATTCGATGCGCTTGGTGTAGTCGTTGACGATCCGGTACTTGCGCACCGGCAGGACTTGCATCTCGGCGCTCACGACGCGAACCCCATCGGCCACAGCACCGAAGCGGCCAAGGAGATGACGCAGGCCGCGCCGTACAGATACCATTCCCATGATGGGCCGAGCGGCTCCACGTAGTCCTGGCGGTTCACAGCACGAACCCCGCTGTTTCCTGCAGCATCGCGCGATACCCGGCACCCCAGGTCTTGCGGACCTCGGGCAAGCCACGCATCAGGCGCACATGCTCGACCACGTTGTTCATGTTGCCGCGCGTCATCGGCACCATCAGCGGCGGATGCTTCACGGCGTAGTGCCCTGACCGACGACCGCAGGAATTCGTGTGGGCGCCGTCTGACATCGCTGCCCAACGGCGGCTCTTCAATGCCTTGCGGGCAACCAGTGTGAGCAGTACGTACTCGGCGTTGATTCGGTGGGTTGTGCTCACGACCACTCCCGTGTGTTGGTGTGGGAAAGATTTCACCAGAAGGTAAAAACAAAGTCAACACCACACTGTGAGGTTGGCTTTGCGAATGACCTTCATGTCTTCCATGTCTCTTTGTAGCACGGGGCTCCACCCTATGAAAACGAGGGCATTTCACACGACGTAGAAAGCGGTAGTTGACTTGCAGTTCACAAGACGGTAAAAATTGCCGTATGGATGAACTCTTCACCTACCTCAAGAGTCTGCACGACACCGCAGCCCGCGAAGCCTTCGCAAAGGCATGCGGCACCAGCCTCGGGTACTTATACAACTGCAAGTCGGCCGGCCGACAACTCGGCCCGGCGGCATGCGTCGCCATCGAGTCCGCAACGGTCGGGCGCGTGATGCGCTGGCATCTCCGCGAGGACTGGCGCGACATCTGGCCCGAGCTGCGCTGCCGGCCCGACGCGCCCAAGCAAGGCCAAGAGGCCTGATCCACATGCGATTCCAGTCCGCGCTCGCCATGACCGTCGAGGGGACGGTCATCCGCAATTTGTTCGTTGCGGCATTGGTGGACGCGGTTGGCCTGGGGCTTCGGCTCCAGGCCTTTTTCTTCGGTTCTGCGGACGGTGAACATGGTTTCACTGTGCGCCGGTTACACGCGCAATGAGGGAATACCCGTGTGCGCAAGTCTCATTAATTTTAGGGATGCCGAGATGAGTATGTCCGAGCGGATGGTCGAGTTCGCCAATCGGCCGGAAGGCGCCACTTGCGCCGAGTTCTGCGCCCTCATCAAGCGCAGCAACGACACGGTCACGGCCCACATCAGGCGCTTGGAACAGCAGCGCCGCATGTTCCGCGCCAAGGCGAAGGGGCACCACTTGCGGTTCTTCTCCGTCGAGTGCGCACGCGATGCGTGGTTCACGGCAGAACTGGCCCGGCAAGAGGCGCTGAAGAAGATCAAGCCGCCGCCCGATCCGACGATCCGCGAGCAGATCGAGGTGATGGCGCGCGACAAGAACGGTGTCTGCTGCGCCGACATCAAGAAGGCGTTCGGCATGCAGACCGCGACAGCCAACAGCCACCTCCACGAACTGGTCCTGCAGAAGCGGATCTTTCGCGGCCAGCGATCCGGCCTGAGATTGCGCTGGTTCAAGACCGAGGAGTTGCGCGACGCATGGAAACTCGGCGTCGATCGCGGTGATACGACCTTCACAGTCGTTCCAATTCAGGTCGGGCACGTCAATGGTGGGCACAGGAAGTCCAATGCCTCGCGGGCCCATGAGAGCGGCGCCATCAAGAGTGTCTGCCGGTCGGCGACGCACGACTCGCGCTATCAGGTCGGGCCGGATGAAACGCCGCCTGCGCTGTTCACGGCGAAGAAGTATGGCGAGTACCTTGAGCCCGCGAGTTCGTGGGCTTCTGCGGCGGCGAGGCGGACATGAGCGATTACGCCGAACTTGTCGCGCGCAAGCTGGCGTCAGTGCCTCCGACTGGCATTGCGTCCGAAATCCATATTCCAGACTTCATGTTCCCACACCAGCAGGCGCTGACACGCTGGGCGCTGCGCCGGGGGCGTAGTGCAGTGTTTGCTGATACCGGGCTGGGGAAGATGCTTATCGAGCTTGTGTGGGCCGACGCCGTTCGCAAACACACGGCCTCAGCGGTGATCGGCGCGTGCCCGCTCGCTGTGGCGGCACAGATTGCTGCGGAAGGCGCCCGATTCGGCATTGAAGTCAATGTGTGCCGCGAGGCATCCGACATTGACCCGAATGGCATCAACGTCACCAACTATGACCGGCTTCATAAGTTCGATCTTGATGCGTTCGGAGGCGTCTTCTTGGATGAGTCAAGCGTCATCAAGCACCACGACACGCGCACGTTTTCGACGCTGACTGCGGCGTTCCGTCAGACGCCGTTCAAGCTCTGCGCGACCGCCACCCCGGCACCGAATGACTGGACTGAACTCGGCACACACGCCGAGTTCCTTGGCATCTGCACGCGCCAGGAGATGCTGGCCGAATACTTTACGCACGACGGCGGCGATACAAGCGTGTGGCGGCTGAAGGGCCACGCGCGCCAAATTTTCTGGCGATGGGTGTCGACATGGGGCGCAATGATCCGGCGCCCATCCGATCTTGGGTTCGATGACTCGGCCTATGTGCTGCCGCCGCTTCACATGCACGAGCACACCGTTCAGACCGAGATGGATACGAATGGCGCGCTGTTTGCCATGGAGGCGCAAAGCCTGAGTGAGCGGCGCGATGCCAGGCGCAGCAGCATGTCCGACCGAGTCGCCGAGTGCGCAGCAATCGTGAACGCCGATGATCGGCCATGGGTGGTCTGGTGCGACCTGAATGCGGAAGGCGAGGCACTGCGCAAGGCAATCCCCGGATCTGTCGAGATCGCCGGATCTGACAGCGTCGATGAGAAGGAGCGCCGCCTGCAGGACTTCGCCGCAGGTCGCATTCGCGTTCTTATCACGAAGCCGTCCATTGCGGGCTGGGGCCTGAACTGGCAACACTGCGACCGCATGGCGTTCGTGGGCGTCACCGACTCATTTGAGGCGTTCTACCAGGCCGTCCGGCGCTGCTGGCGCTTCGGCCAGAAGCGCGAGGTGCATGCGCACATTTTCGCTAGTGAGGCGGAGGGCGCCGTCGCCGCCAATCTGAAGCGCAAAGAGCGTGATGCCGCGGCAATGTCGGAAAGCCTGAGTGCCGAGACGCGCGATGCGGTGATGCAGGAAGTGACCGGCTCTGTGCGCCACACCAACACACATAACCCGGCGCGTCGTGTTGTCGCGCCCAACTGGCTTAGGACTGCGACATGAACTGCATTGAACAAGTGGTGACGGATCGGTACACGGCGATCCATGGGGATTGCGTCCAGGCACTGCGAGGACTGCCGGATCACTCGATTGGCTACTCGATCTTCAGCCCGCCATTTGCGTCGTTGTACACGTATTCCAACAGCCCGCATGACATGGGCAACGTGCGCAACGACGAAGAGTTCTTCGAGCACTTCGACTACCTGATTCCTGAACTGCTGCGCGTCATGAAGCCGGGCCGCAATGTCAGCTTTCACTGCATGCTCATGCCGGCCGTGAAAGAGCGCGATGGCTACATTGGCCTGAATGACTTCCGAGGCGATCTGATCCGCGCATTCCAGGCCCACGGCTTCATCTTCCATTCGGAAGTCGTGATCTGGAAGGACCCGGTGACGGCAATGCAGCGCACAAAGGCTCTTGGCCTGCTGCACAAGTCGGTGCGCGAGAACGCGGCGATGTGCCGCCAGGGCATCCCGGACTATCTTGTCACGATGCGCACACCAGGTGTCAGTGAGCGCGTTACGCACGGCGCCGAGTACCCTGTCGACCTGTGGCAGAAGGTGGCGAGCCCGGTTTGGATGGACATCAACCCGAGCGACACGCTGCAATACATGAGTGCCCGCGAGCACGACGACGAGCGCCATATCTGCCCGCTGCAACTTCAGGTGATCGAGCGCGGCGTGATGCTTTGGACGAACCCTGACGACATCGTCCTGAGCCCATTCATGGGAATCGGAAGCGAGGGCTTCAAAGCGATTGAGATGGGTCGCCGGTTTGTCGGCGTTGAACTGAAGGCCAGCTACTTCCAGCAGGCCGTGGCGAACTTAAACATCGCCCACTCCAAGACGCTGGACTTGTTCAGCGGCGTCTGACATGCAGTACGCCATCGACTTCGATGCGCGGCCTGGGCCACTGACCGTGGTGCAGCAGAACATCGACCAGTTCTCCAGCGAGTTCCTGGCCTACCTGCCGGACAACCTCCACGTCTACGAGGCCTTTGAGCGCGAGGCGCTCGCCATCGTGGGCCGCGGCATCAAGCACTACTCGGCTCACACCATCATCCACGTCCTGCGGCACCACTCAGCGCTCGCTGAGAACAGCGGTGATGGCTGGAAGATCAACGACCACGTCTCGCCGTACCTTGCGCGCCTGTTCGTGCTGATGTACCCGCAGCACATCGACCTGTTTGAGTTCCGCATCGCCAAGTCGGCGGCGCGCGATCTGGTGGGGGCCTGAACGTGGCCGGCGACTGGATCAAGATGAGCGTGGCGCTTCGGACGCATCCGAAAGTTGTCCGCATTTCGTCCGCATTGCGTGCGGACAAGCTGCATGTGATGGGTGCGCTTTTTGTCGTGTGGAGTGTGTTCGATGCGCACTCGACCGACGGCGTGCTCGAAGGGTACACCACAGAAGCGATGGACTCCGAGATCGGGTTCTCCGGGTTCTCGGCAGCAATGCAGACTGTTGGCTGGCTCGAAATCCGAGAGGCTACCGACGGCGCCGAATGCGCCCTCTACGCCCCGAGATTCGATGAGCACAACGGGGCTACAGCCAAGCGCCGGGCGACCGATGCAAAGCGAAAAAAGGAGTCCAGAGAGTCCGAAGATTGTCCTGACGACGAGCGGACAGATGTCCGAGAAATGTCCGCATCGCGTGCGGACAAAAAGCGGACTAGAGAAGAGAAGAGAAGAGAAGAGAAGAAGAAAACCCCCCATAGCCCCCAAGGGGGCAGATTGCCGCTCGTTCATTTGCAGGATTGGCTGGTGGCGATGAAGGAAAAGGGCGAAAGCCCGGTTCCTCTCGAAGACCCGGTGTTCACCTACGCCGCCGAGGTCGGAATCCCCCAGGACTTCCTTCGCCTCGCTTGGTTGGAGTTTCGGCACCGCTACTCGCAGCCAGAACAGAAGCGCTACCGCGACTGGCGCGCCGTGTTCCGCAAGGCCGTGCGTGGCAACTGGCTGAAGCTTTGGTTCCTTGATGACGCAGCCAACGTCTACAACCTGACCACGGTCGGCCATCAAGCCAAGCGTGCGCACGATGATCGGAGGGCAGCGTGAGCGCCGCCGACATCCCCGCCCACATTTCCGCGCCGGACGAGGCCGAGGCCCGCGATGCGATCTGGGACAAGGACGCAGAGCAGTCAGTTCTCGGCGGCATCCTGCTGGACAACCGGGCGTTCGACCAGGCTGCCGGCCTGCTGCGCGAAGCCAGTTTCTGGCACATCGCGCACCAGACCATCTGGTCTGCAATGTCGTCGCTGATCCACGCGAGCAAGCCTGCGGACTCCGTCACCGTGTTCGCGGCGCTGAAGCAGGCCGGACTTGCGGAAGAGTGCGGCGGCCGGGCCTACCTCAACAGCCTGGCCGAGTCGGTGCCGAGCGCAGCGAACACCCGGCGCTACGCCGAGATCGTGGCCGAGCACGCAGCGCAGCGCGATGTCCTGACCGCGGCGGATCGCGCGATGGCAATCGCCCGCGAGAAGGCCGGCATCACCGACAAGCTGGACCGGATCAGCGCCGAGTTCGCCACGCTGCAGCGCGGTCAGATGCGCAATGCGCCGAAGCGCCTTGGCGACTTGGTTCGTGCTGCGGTGGACCGATACAGCGACTTGAGTTTGGGCACCAAGTCGCCGGCCTGGGCGACTGGCGTCATCCCGCTGGACGAGATCCTGAACGGCGGCCTGCGCCCTGGGAAGTTGTACTGCCTCGCCGCGCGGCCGAGCGTTGGCAAGTCGTCAGCCGCACGCGCGATCGGCCTGAACCTAGCGAACGCTGGCCACCCGGTTCTGCTGCTGTCGCAGGAGATGCCTTGCGATGAAGTGGCCGACTGCGCGGTGGCGCAGCTCGGTGGCATCGACGGCTCGCGTTTGCAGACGGGCAGGTTCGCCGACTCCGACTGGAACGGAATCACGTATGCCGCCGAAGAGGCTGCGCCACTGCCGTTCTGGGTTGACGACGACGGTGGATTGAACATCGGCCAGATCCGCGCGAAGGCGCGCATGGTCAAAGGCCTGCGCGTGCTGATCGTGGACTACCTGCAGTTGTCCACCTCGACGCTGAAGAACGCCAACACGAACGATCAGGTGGCCGAGATCAGCAAGGGCCTGAAGCAACTTGCTCTGCAGATGGGCATCGCCGTCGTGGTGCTGTCGCAGTTGAACCGCGAAGTCGAGAAGCGCGGCGACAAGGAACCGCAACTGAGCGATCTGCGCGACTCCGGTGCCATCGAGCAGGACATTGACGCAGCCGTGATGTTGTGGACGGTGCGTGAGCCCAGCGACGGGCTGCGTCTCGTTGGCTGGAAGGTTCCGAAGCACCGCGGCGGAAGGAAGGGCCGGTTCGGCATGTGGTTTGAAGCGCCGATCTATCGCTGGTCCGAAGCGCACGGCGAACTCCTGACGCACAGCGCGCCAGCGCACAACTCAAGGGGCTTTGAATGAACACCTCCAACCTCTGGGTGCTGTGCTGGACCCAGACCAAGAACACGCTGCACATCGAGCAACTGGAAACGCACCTGTCGCTCAACTGCCAGTCGTTCCTGAAGAACCTGTCCGGCGACTACCGCGTCCTGCAAATTGGCACGCGCGCCGAAGTCGAGCATGGCATGCGGCAGGGCGGCAAGACCATTGATGACCGTGGCCGCGAGCGCGTGCGCCCGCCGAGGAGCAGCAAGTGACCGTCGAGAGAGATCCCAACATCGTGCTGCCAAACGACGTGGCGCGCTGCGTTCCGTCCAACCCGTGCCAGTTCGCGAGCGAGTGTGCACGCGCCAAGGCCCTGATCCCGCAATTCGCCCCAATCGTCGGAGGCGCAATGCCGGCCACGCCGAACCACTGCCCGTTGTTCCTGCGAGCGGAACTGTTCCACCGCAAGCGCGCGCAGAACGTGGCAGCGCCGGCCGAGCCGAAGGTGTGGCCAAGCTGGAGCCGTTTCAGCGACTCCGATTCGGAAGGCGGCGAACTGTGACCGACAACACGCAACAACCGTGCTTTGAGCAGGCGCTGTTGGATCACCTCCCGATGACGACGCGCGACATCCGCGGCAACTGCCACCACATCCACTTCATCCACCAGCCGGCGCGTCAGAAGGTGCCGCCGCAGTGGGCGAAGAAGCACCCGTGGATCGAAGAGCAGCGGGAACTGGCTGAAGGCATTTTCCTGCAACCGATCGGCAAGTGTGAACGCAAGTGGTTCATTGAGGAGCGGCGCTTCGACGTGGCTCCTGCAGCGGAGATCTTGGCGCAACGGGACGACGATGGGGGTGCCGAGTGATTTGCATTGGAATCGACATTGGTTTGACTGGGGCTGTTGCCGCAGTCGATTCGCGCGGGTCGTGCCAGGTGGCCGACATCCCCGTGCGCCAGGACGGCAATACCAACCGCATCGACGGGCGCGCGCTGATCCTGATGCTGCGCAACTACCTGCCGGCAGATGGGTCTGGGATCGTGCTGTTTGAGGATGTGCGCGCACGGCCTGCCGGCAACGGCAATTCGCACGGCAATTCCATGCAATCCCAGGGCAGTCTGATGCGCTCGCGCGGGATCGTGGAAGCGGTGCTGGACATCCAGCGCGTGAGGGTCGAGGTGGTGCAACCCCAAGTCTGGAAACGGGCCTTCGGACTGCTGGGCAAGAAGAAGGATGACGCCCGCATCACGGCCATGGAGTTGTACCCGCTGCGCAAGCATGAGCTGCGCCTGAAGAAATTTCACAATCGTGGAGATGCCATTTTGATAGCGCACTTTGGACTGGGGAAGTACGCATGAAAGGCCCAAGAATTTGCGTCGGCCAAGTCTTCGGTCGTTGGCTGGTTCTGCGTAGAGGCCCCGACCACTTCACGCCGCGTGGAAAGCCAAGAGTGCGATGGACGTGCCGGTGTGAATGCGGCAATTCCTCCGATGTATTGGCGTCCAGTCTGAGAAGGGGAGCGAGCCGTTCGTGCGGATGTCTGCAGAGAGAAATCGCAACTCAGATGAAGCTCAAGCACGGCGAAAGCAATACGCTCTTCTACGACATGTGGGTTCACATCAAACAGAGATGCCAGAACCCGGACAACGTCAGTTTTCGCCACTACGGGGCGAGAGGCATCACCGTTTGCGATAGATGGCTTGACTACACGGCGTTCAAGGCCGACATGGAGCCGAGCTATCAGCCAGGCCTGACCATCGATCGGATCGACAACGATGGCCCTTACTCGCCTGAGAACTGTCGCTGGGCGACAGCAGAGGTGCAGATGAGAAACCAACGGAAGACTGTGCGCGTCCGATGGGATGGCAAGCAGGTTCCACTGGCCGATCTGGCAGACAAACATGGCGTTGACAGGATGATCGCGTGGAGCCGGCTGAAGGTTCTCGGGTGGACCGCAGCGCAAGCCGTTGGTATCGACCCGCCGCCATCGAAGATCCGTCCTCCTGTTGCCGAGTCCACCAGAGAACGCATGCGTCAGGCGGCAATTGATCGCTGGCGTCGGAATCGTGAGAGCTGCGATCTCGGGAGCGCGGTATGAAGCCCCGGCAAAACGCCCTGAGGTCCAATCTCATTCGCTTCTTCACCGACAACCCGGATGAAGAGCTGACGATGGATGACATCTGCAGCAAGTTCGGGTGCACTGAAATGCAGTGCCAGGGTCACGCTACAGAAGATCAATTCCGAGCGGAAGATCAAGTTGCGCAAGACTCTTGTTGTAAGTCTGGATCGGGCGGACAAGTGACGGTCGCGGTTCTCTTCGCGCGTGCCGATAGCCACTACAAGGCGCTTCCGGGTGTGGACGTGTGGGACGAAGCGCGCGACGCTCGACGTTGGCCCGGAGGTACGCCGCTGGTTGCGCACCCGCCATGCCGGCTTTGGGCAAAGTTGCGCCAGTTTGCCAAGGCGCGCGACCCAGTGATGGAGCGACAGCTTGCGATTGACGCGGTGCGCCGCGTGCAGCGCTTTGGTGGCGTGCTGGAACACCCGGCAGAAGGCACCCTGTGGGCGCACATGGGCTTGCCGGCTCCTGGCCGCGCGCCTGACGACTTCGGCGGATGGACTGCCGAGATTCGGCAATGCGATTGGGGGCACAAAGCCGAGAAATTGACGTGGCTCTACATCGTCGGATGTCACCCCGACGATTTGCCAGAACTGCCGCAGCGTGGCGAACCGACTGGTGTGATCAAGCCGCAGCGCGGTGTGCCGAGGACGTTAAAGATCGTCACGAAGGCCGAGCGTGAGCATACCCCCCCCCAATTGGCAGTTTGGCTGGTCGCATTGGCTCGCCGCTGCAGAACTAACGTGAGCTGCTGATGCGAACGAAGAACGCGGCCCGCATCACGCCGGCAGAGCACGCGCACATGGCCAAGGTGAAGGAGTTGCCTTGCAGCGTCTGCGATGCGAGCGGCCCAAGCGAGGCGCACCACATCAAGCAAGGCCAGCACATGACGGTCGTTGCGTTGTGCCCTGAATGCCATACGAACTCCTTTCTCGGGTGGCACGGCCAGAAGCGTGCATGGGCTGTTCGCAAGATGGATGAACTCGACGCGCTGGCGATCACGCTGATGCGCTTGATGATGAACGAGGCGCCGAAATGGCCCCGATGCAACAAGCCGCCAGCGACATGCGGATCGCGCAGATCAAGTTGATGAACCTGGCAGCGATGGCACGCGCCAACTTGCACGCTGAGTTCGCGCCCTGGAGCGCAGCGATCCACGAGGAATGGGCGCGCGCAGTTCGGACACAGCAGCGCGAGTGCCGGCGCAGCGGAATGGTGCTGGTCGCGCTGTACCCGGCCGCCGGTGGTGGGGGCGGGCGCGGCCCGGTTGTGGCGTGAGCATCAAGATTCTGCAAGGCGACTGCATCGACGTGATGAAGACGCTGGCCGACTCCAGCATTGACGCGATCGTGACCGATCCTCCATACGGCATCGGCTTCATGGGAAAGTCTTGGGGCCATGCCGACATAGTGGCCCGCGCCGAGAAGCGCGCGGCCATGCCCCACGCCATGCCGCAACCCGACGGCTCGCCGCGCAAGAGCCCGCGCTTGGCCCCGGCCGAAGCCGCTGGCACCTACGACCTGACGCCCAGGGGCATGCGCGCGTTCCAGGCCTTCAGCGAGGAATGGGCGAGGCAGGCGCTGCGCGTGCTCAAGCCTGGCGGGCACCTTCTGTCGTTCTCGTCGACACGCACGTACCGCCGCATGGTGTCCGGCATCGGGGATGCTGGCTTTGAGATCCGTGACCAAGCCGGCTGGATGTTCGGCTCTGGCTTTCCGAAGTCGATGGATGTGAGCAAGGCCATCGGTGGGGCGGCCCGCGGGGTTCCGCAGGGCGGCGTCGATCCAACAAGCCCGAATCACGGGAAATTTAAGGGCGGGTGCAGTTCTGAAAACGAGGCCGGCCGAGGATTTGGCGCCGGCCCTGGTCGGTTCGTGGCGGAAGAAGGCGTGATCACGGGTGGGGAGCTTGTGCCGCAGGCCGAGCAGTGGGGGGGGTGGGGCACCGCCCTGAAGCCCGCATGGGAGCCGATCTGCGTGGCTCGCGGGCCGCTGCAAGGCACCGTCGCGGCCAATGTTTTGAAGCACGGTACCGGGGCGTTGAACATTGACGGGTGCCGGGTCGGGGGGGAGAAGGGAGTTCCTGCATCGCCTCGCCGGGCGGAACAGGGTGTCGCCTTCGGTGATCTGTCGAAAGACCCCGGAACCGGCACCGGATGGGACAAGAACGTCGGTCGCTGGCCAGCCAATCTGCTGCACGACGGCAGCGATGAGGTCGTGGCGCTGTTCCCGCAGTCGGCCGGCCAGCTTGCGGACATTAGCAGCACAGCACCGAGCCCGAAGACCAGCGGCATCTATGGCGCCATGAAGCGTGAGGGCGAAGCCTCTCAGAACAGCGACAACGAGGGCGCCGTCGGATTCAAGATGAAGCCTGGAGCGCGGAGACTGGACGAAGGCAGCGCCGCCAGGTTCTTCTGGTGCCCAAAGGCCAGCAGCGCCGATCGGCACGACGGCCTGCAGAACCCCGGCCCGCAGTTCACCAGCGGCGCCACCCTGCGCGATGCGGAGAACCTGCCAAAGCGTGGCAACCATCACCCGACCGTCAAGCCGACCGAGTTGATGCGCTACCTGTGCCGGCTGGTCACGCCGCCGGGCGGTACCGTGCTCGATCCATTCATGGGCAGCGGCTCAACGCTCAAAGCTGCCGAGCTGGAAGGCTTCAGCGCCATCGGCATCGAACTGGACCCGGCCTACATCGAGATTGCCAAGCGGCGGATTGCTGCGGATGCCCCGCTGTTCGCGGACGTGCAGACATGACCCTGCGTTGCGTCCTCTGCGGCCGGCGCATCAATAGCGCCGCTGCAGTCATCGAAGCCGAGCTGGGAGGCCCCGCGCCGCACCCGCCCGGCCCGGTGGGCCCGAAGTGTGCGCGAGACGCTGGTCTTGTGCGCCCGAGGCCGGCGCTGTTCGCCCGCAGGAAGCGCGTGGTGAAGCCCAGGGCAGAGAAGGTTGACCGCCAGCAGATGGCGCTGGTGCTGGAGAGCAAATGACCCTGCAGATTGTCCCTGTCGACCTGAAGACTGCGAACGAGTTCGTGCGCAAGCTGCACCGGCACTCTCGTCCTGTGGTGGGCCACGGGTTCAGCGTGGGCGTCGCAGGCAATGACGGCGCGCTGGTCGGCGTCGCAATCATCGGACGACCAGTTGCGCAGCGCCTTGATGACGGCAAGGCTGCAGAGATCACGCGCCTGTGTGCCGACGGCACGCACAACGCCTGCTCGATGCTCTGCGGCGCTGCGAGGCGCGCGGCTCGGGCACTCGGGTACGCGCCGATCTGCACGTACACGCTGCCGGAAGAAGGTGGCGCGGGTCTGCGGGCCGCGGGGTTCCGACTCGACAAGGAGGATGCCGGCGGCGCATCCGGCATGTGGCACAACCGGCCCGGCCGCACCGCGCAGCCGGTTGGCGATGGCCTAGTTGGCGGCAAATGGAGGTGGGTGGGATGAACCTGAGCGATGACCGGGTCCGCGCGCTGATCTTGTCCACCGGCTTCAAGCCTGGAGATCCAGTGACCGACGACGTTGCGCGCGCCTGGATGAACGCCGGCAACCGCAGCGGCCTGCTGACCGCGATGAAACTCATCCGCGATCTGTCGGCCCGGTGCAAGCCGACATACCCGTTCGGCCAAGACCCGATGAACAACCCGCAGCACATGGCCAAGACCGCCGCGGAGAACTGCCTGCGCGTGATTGAGCACTACGTCAACACCGCGGGCGAGGCGCCCGAAATGCCCGACGGTGGGGACGAGGGTTGAAGCCTTGCGAACACTGCCAGAAAGCCATGCAGTCGGTCTGGCATGGCGGATACAGCGCGTTCTGCACTGGGTGCATTGCCAGGTCGTGCGCGAGGAGTCTGGATGCGTTCAACGCTCTTTCACCGCGTGGATCCGGCGACAAGCATCCGTTGCGCCTGCAGATCGAGCGACGCATGTGGACGACGGACTACGAGACGGCGCGCAAGGAAGTGTGGAAGTGGTGGCAGCGGGATCACGCTGCAGATGAACAGTTGAGGTGAGTCGATGAGCAAGTTCACGAACCGATACGCCGGGGCGGTCTTCAGCCGCAACCTCAAGAGCGAGCCCGACACAGCGATGTCAGACGCCGACACAGTCGGTGCTGCCGGCCTGGCGGCGAAGCGCTCTCCGCTCGCGATGGCTCTCTTGCGACTGTTTGTCGGAGACAACCACGCCGCGGAGTCGTTGGCGATCCTGCTTGAGAACATGGTCGTCGGCAAGGCGTACCGGATGGGCATCGAGATCACCCGGTCTGAGGCGCGGGACATGGGACGGGCAGTCCTGGCGTGGCACCGCGAAGGAGTCTGCAAGCCCTGCGGTGGCCACGGCTTCGACGTTCAGAAGGGATCGGCCAAGGTCGGCCAGGCGCGCGCGGTGCTCAGTTCCACGAACTGCAAGTTCTGCCGCGGGACCGGGAAGATCCTGTTCGACAAGCAGTTCCCGATCACGCGCCTGGAGCTTGCCAGGTGGTTGCTGGTCGAGATCGAGCGCGAGCAGGCGATTGCAGGGCCGGCTGCGATGGCGGCGCTCGCGCCCAAGTTGGAGTTGTGAGCGATGACCACCGATGAAGCAGTTGAACTGCGCAAGAAGCTGGAACTCGACCTACTGGCTCTGTTGCAGGAGTACCGGGAAGCCACTGGCCTGACGCCGACTTCGGTGGATGTGCACGCCGTGGATGTCATGCGACTCGGAGCAGGAACGACGCGAAGCATGGTGCTGACAGGCGTGCGCGTGACCGTCGAGTTGTGAAGCTGAACCCAGAGATCGCCGCCCAGCGCGGTGAATGAAGGAGTAGAGAGATGGACCGCAAGACCACCAATCGCAGCGATGTGCCGAAGATCCGCGACGAGGCCGGGCCTGGGGATGACGTGCCCTGCGTGAAATGCGGCGGGGCGCTGGACACCGGCCTGGAGTGCAGCGAATGCGGGCACGACAACTACGAGGCCGTGACCGGCAAGCCGTTTGAGGCTGAATGAAGGAGTAGAGATGGACAATCCGCCCGAACCACGCTTGCGCTGGAAAATCGGCATTGTTCTAGAATTCCGCATCCGCAGAAATGCGGACCAACGCGGCCCACTTTGGCGCCAGCGTTCCCAAACCGAACCCGGCCCCGCGCCGGGTTTGTCGTTTCTGCTGATCGGAGACGACCATGCTCCCGCTCCAAATCTCCCTTGACGACACCGCTCTGGTCGCCGTCATCAACACGCAGGGAACCCGCATCACGGACCTCCTGCTTCACATCGAAAGGATGATCGCCATGAATCACGACGAACTCACCGCCGCCCTCCAGGCCGCCGCGGACAAGACCGACAAGATCATTGCCGAGGTGAAGGCCAGCACCGAGCAACTGGAGGCGGCCATTGCCGCCGCCGGCAATACCACCCCGGAGCTGGACGCCGCGCTGGCCCGTCTCCAGGCCTCGCTGACCGTGGCCGACGACCTGAATCCGGATGCGCCGGCCCCGGCGCCCGCGCCCGATCCCGCTCCCTGATCGGCCCCGTCACCCCGGTAGCCAGCACCGGCCGGCCAGGGGTAAATGGCCGGGTTGTTCTCCCGCGGTCATCGGCGGTGTTGGTAGCGATCGAGTACGGCAGAGGCCCAGCGGCGCGAGCCGTAAGTCCGATGGGCCTTACCACGGAAATC
>ERZ650308.128-NODE-128-length-41353-cov-11.184416_pt1 | contig 41353 bp, 47 predicted proteins | sample MGYA00376244_ERZ650308 | MGnify/ENA primary metagenome ERZ650308 (study PRJEB26733, sample SAMN07839295) | wastewater metagenome | biome: small river; feature: stream; material: water | place: USA: North Carolina | collected 2016-04-26 ... | reverse complement strand
AAAAAAAAAAAAAAAAAAAAAAAAAAAAAAAAAAAAAAAAAAAAAAAAAAAAAAACAAGCGCCCGCCGCTCCACCGACGCCAGCACCCGGGGGGCCTGCACGGCCATGGCGGTGGTGTACTTCGTCGCCACCTTCTGCACCGGGACCGCCGGCACGGGCGCCCCGTTCTCGACCATCCGCCCCTCGCCGTCCAGGTTCACGATGTTCCGATCGTCCAACATGCTGCACCTTCCTCCCCCACCCCTGGGGGTTCACTTCGCCTTGACCAGCCGCGGGACCACCCCCCGGCTCTCCACGGCGTACTTCTCGAAGACCTCGGGCATCTCCGCCTTGAGCTTGGTCCCGTCTACCCGGCGGCCGAAGGACTGCTCCTGGCACTTGAGGAGCTTGGTCTCGCCGTCGATGGTGACGCGGGCGGCCTCGGCGGAGCCCAGCAGGGCGACCGCGCGGGCCTTGGCGGTCTCCTCGTCGAGCTCCGCCTGCTTCCGCCGCTCGGTGGAGAACGTCCACGCGGAGACGATGGCGGCGGCCTCGGCGTCGCCGGTGAGGTTCAGCACCGTCGCCGGCTCCCGCTGGATCCGCTTGAGGGTGTCCATCGACGGGGGGGCCGACCCCTCGGGGAGGGGCTCGCGGTTCACCACGTGCTTGGTCCACCACGCGCCGGCCTGCCGCTCGACCTCCTCGATGAGGTCCTGCACGAAGGGCCGGGCCCGGTCGACCACGTACAGGAGGCGACCGCGGCCGCCGATCAAGGCGGGGATGTAGGTCCGCTGGACGGCGGGGGCGGCGATCATCTGGGCCACGACCTGGACCAGGTGCCGCATGGGGATCTGGTCGGTGCCGGGCTCGCCCCACTCATCGCCGACGCCGGCGGGGTTGAGGATCCCGGCGGTCTTCGCCTCGATGGCGACGGGGACGCCGTTCTTGCCGACGGCGTCCAGGGTGGCGGCCATGAGGCCGTTGTCGGCCACGCGCCACTGGTTCCGGATCACGTCCGTCAGGTTGCACTCGCGGGTGCACCAGTCGATGAGCATGGGCTCGATGCCGATGCCGATCTCCGCCGCCTCCCCGGCGCCTTGCTCGTCGACGGGGAGGGTGTAGAACGCCAGCACGTCGGCGGCGGTCCTGTACGGGTCCAGGCCGAGGACCGCCGGCACCTTGCTGGCGGTGAGGTACTTCCGACGCTGCTCCATCTGCCACGGGGTGAGGCTCATGGGGGTGTCCTTGTGGGGGTGCGGTGGGGGAGGGTGTTCAGGGCTGGGTGCACTTGCGGCCGCGGGACCGGTTGGGGTCGGCGGGGACGCCGTCGCCCTTCCAGGCCCCCTTGCGGAAGGCCTGACGCTGCCCGGGGTACTTCTCCGGGGCGGGCGGCGGCGGGGGCGGGGCGAAGAGGTCTCGCTCCAGGTTGCTGAGGCACGACGCGGCCAGGGCCATCCAGGCGGAGGGGCTGTTCATCGGGGGTTGCTCCTGTTGTGGAAGTGCCGGCGGGCCTTGGCGATGGCCTCGTCGACGGTCTTGGAGACGGTGGGGTGGCGCTGGGAGGCGGTGCTCCTGGCGGTCGCGACGACATCTACGAGGAACTTCGCCGTGGCGTCCTCAATCTTTTCGACTCCCCCACCCGCGGACGCCACGATCTGCCTGACCCTGGCCAAGGCGAGGGAGCCCAGGTGGATCAACTGCACGGCTTCGAGCTCCGGGTCGGGCCCGTCTCGGCTGCAGCCCAGCAGCCCGTTGGCGGATCCGGCATCGAACTTGAGGTTGAGGAGAACGATGGCGGACTTGGCCTCGCCCGCGATGGGGTTCTCGGCGGTCATCAGCGCCGCGAGGTCCCGGAGGATCGAGGCCTGCCACTCGTGGTCGACTTCGAGGGTGAGGTTCACTGGGCACCCCCCTCGGGCTTGGCCGTCCCCTCCTCCTCGTTGAGCTTCTCGGCGACGATGCACAGGAGCCGGTGGCCCATGGTCATCGCTACCGCCGCGAGGCTCCCGATAGGGTTGGCCTTCGCGTTGACGATCCCCTCCTCCACCTTGCTCACCATGTCGAACCCGACCGCCAGGCAGAGTTTCTTGCGATCCGCGGGGGAAAACGGCGTGAGAATCCGTCGGCAGCCCGCTTCGGCCTGTTCCAGGCCCGCCTGCTGCGCGGCGGCGGAGAGGCTGAAAATGCTGCGGTTCAAGCCGCACCCCCGATCTGCCGGTCCCGGTCCGCGGCGTCACAGAGACCCATGGGGCCGGTGGCTTCCTCGAAGGGCTCGGGGTCCTGCTGCTCGACCTCGGGGTCCTCGTCCTCCGCCTCCCACCCGCACGGGCAGTAGAACCCGCCGTTCCACGCGGGGGTGTTCGTGTCGTCCTCGCGGGGGTAGGGGTTCTCGTACTCGACGGGCTCGCCGCAGTTGGGGCAGCACTTCTTGCCGAGGAACTTGAGGGGCTCGTCCACCCGCTGGCCGTGGGTCAGGCCCCAGGCCACGACGCTCCACCGGTTCCGGATCTCCCGGGCCCGCTCTGGGGACACGGCGAACTTCGTGAGCTTCTCCTCCTCCTCGATCTCGAGGACCGCCCGCCCGCCCGCCCAGAGGAAGATGGCGGACTTGACCTTGGCCCGCTGGACCTCGGTCATGTGGGGGCGGACCAGGTCCATCGCCCGGAGCGTGACGCGGAGGGCGGCGGCGGAGGGGAGCTCGCCGGCGGTGGTCACCAGCCCGCGGACCGCGAGCCCGCACAGGACCTCGGTGAGGGCGTGGGGGGTTCCCCCGTCCGCCGTCGCCTTGGCCAGCAGGTCCACCAGCCGGTCGACCGTCTTGTTGAGGGCCTGATCCGCCCCCGTGCCCGGGGCCCGGAAGGCATCCATCAGGGCCTTGTCAGCCTTCCGCACCGCCGCGGCGGCGTCCGCCGCATCCTTGCCGAACTGCACCATCGGAACCTCCCACCTGGGAGGCCACCGATCGAATCAGGTCAGCACCGGCGGCCAACAAGGACGCCGCGGACCGCAACAGGTTCGAGTCCTGTCGCGCCCAGTGCTGATCCTGCTCGGTCGAGTGACCGTCACAGGAAATGCCCGAGCAGCCGAAGGAGGCGAGGTCGCCTTCCGCGGATGGTGTCAAGACAGCCGATGGCAGCGATTCTCTCGCCCCCTTCGGTCCGCTCGGGTTGTGATTTGCGTTTTCCATGGCCTGTCTTGACTCCATCAGTCTATCGGCCGATGGGGGCCGGTCCACACCAATCTCTCCAGATTCTCCGTATCCTGCGGCGGCGAGGGCGTTTATTGCATCTCTCAACGGCAACAGGTTCGCGTCCACGTACACCGCCTGAGTGAGGCGGGGGTCGGTGTGGCGGGCGATCTCCTGGGTCACCGACATCGGCGCACCGCTCGCGGCCAGCGCCGTCACCAGCCCCTTGCGGAACGAGTGCATCCCCACGCGAAGGCCTGAAATCCCTGCTGCTTTCGCGTCTCCGTCCATCACCCACTTCCGCGGCCGCGGCGTGCGCATGAGGCGGTCGAGGGGGTCCCGCCCCGCGATGTACGACCTCAGCCAGGGCACGAACGAGTCGGCCAAGGGGATCCTCTGGGTACGCCGCCCCTTCGCGTCTTTCGCCTGCACGGTGATGCAAGCACGCCCCTCGTCAAGCACCACGGCGCTCACGCGAATCCGCTCCATCTCCAGGGCCCGCAGGCCCGTCGCCCGGGCCACGCGGTACCAGGGGGACCGGATGTACCCCGACCTCCGCTCCGCCTCTGGGCGGGCCTCGTCGGCCTCCGCGGCGGCGATCATGGCGGCCATCTCCGGCGCCGACAGGGCGCGGGAGCCGGAGCCGGCGAAGTGGCGAGTGAGCTCGATGCGGTCGAAGGGGTTGGCGGGGATCTCCTCCCGCCGGCGGAGCCACTCCGCGAACGCCCGCACCGCGCAGAGCACGTTGTTCCTGGTCTTGGCCGAGGCGTCCATCCGGGTGAGGTAGTCCTCGAAGTCCCGGGGGGAAGCCGGCAAATCCTGCAGGGTTCCCCACCCCAAGTCCTTGGCGGCCCGGAGGATCAGCCGCTCGACCTGGAGAACGTACCGGTCGGCCTTGGCCTGGGCGCGGCACCACGCGGCGTACCGCGAGACCGCCGATTCCATCCGCTCCGACCCAACCGCTGATGGGGTGGGCTGCCTTGACATAACCCCAGTATGCGGGGGAGTTTGCGCGGGGGCAAGGTGAATCCTCTGGATGAGGTCATTACCGGACCAGACAAGCAACTCGAATCGGAGACGCACGCATGATGCCCTCTACTGGGGTACACAAGTAGTCTCCTCCGCCCCGGAGGACGCAGACTTGTGGCGTAGGTCTCAGGAATTCCACAACTTCGTGGTTCAGGTGTCCGCGGCGATGCAGACGCCCACGTCGCCGGACGCGGCCTTGAGGTCCACGAAGAGCCGCTGGGGGTTGCCCATCTCGGGGATCAGCAGCATGGCCGGCGTGTCGTTGAGGGGGCTGTAGATCGTGGGGTCCGCCCCGCCGAAGCTCGTGGTGATGGCCGCCCCGATCCCCACCGGGGAGGTCCCCAGCGCCGCCTTGGTGGCGCTGATCTCGTCCGCGATCCGCTCGGCGGCGAGGATGGCGGTCTTGGCCGTGCCCGTGCCGACCGCCGCGGAGAGGCGGAACTGCCCGTAGCACAGGCACACGAGGAGCCACTGGGGGTTGTCCGGGTCGGGGGACTCGAGCATCCACGACCCGTAGACCCGGTAGTCGTGGAGGGTGTTGTCCGCGGCCGTGCCGTAGAACATGACCCGCCCGCCCCGCCAAGGCTCGGTCTCCGAGGAGCCGGCGCCGAACTGGCTGGGGACGGTAGCGATGAGGGTGTTGTGCGCGGCCTGGGTGATGATCCCGGCGCCGGAGATGGTGAATGAGCCGGAGGAGATGTTCGCCATCGACTGCCGGCGGAAGGCCTGGGTGCGGAGCCTGCTCATGGGGGTCCTTTCACGTGCGGTTGCGGAGGCGGGTGGGCTGGGTGTACGCGACGCGGCCGAGGAGCTTCGTCCAGGAGCGGACGTAGGCCTGCCTGCTGTTGTGGACCAGGTCGGCGGTGGTGTCCCCGAACTGGTACGTGCCAGTCTCGCCGCCGGCCCACGAGAGGGAATGGTCCGCGATGACGAACCCCGCGCGGGAGCCGAGGTAGGTGTTGACGGCCGCGGCGAACTCCGTGAGCCGGGCCTCCTTCTCGTTGTTGTTGGCGACGCCCGTGAACTGGGAGATGTACGTGGGGGTGGCGGAGACGGGGATGGGGCGGACCCACACGTACCAGAAGCGGTCAGGGTTCCCCTCCGCCGTCAGCCACGCGGAGCGGAGGAGCTTGTAGTCGAACATGATGTCCGTGGCGAACCCAATGGGGTGATGGCAGGGATAGCCGACGTACACCCCAGTCCCCGCGTTGATGGACGCGGCGACCGTGCCGAACATGCCCCGGGTGCACCCGGTGAGGTTGTTGCCGGCGATTCCGGTATACGTGATCCGCTCGCCGTTGATGTAGACCGACCCGGCGGGCTGCATCCCCGTCGTGTCGTTGAGCGTGATGGTCGTATCCCCGATCAGGGCCCCGCTGGGGACGGTCTTCTGCACGTAGATGGTCCACGGCTCCGTGGGATCCACCAGCGCCGTCCAGTTGCCGCCCGAGGCCTCGTTGTGCCCGAAGCAGGTGACCATCGCCACGCCCAGCACGCCGTTCCCGCCCACCCCGGCGCCGCCGGCCAGGAGGTAGGCCTTGAACCGGGAGACGTACCCCAGGTCGTACTCCACCGTCGCGGAGCCGGCGTGGTACTTCCGCAGCTCCGAGATCATCTCGTTGCACCGCTTGCCTCCCTGGCTGACGCCCATGGCCTGGATCGTGCCGAAGGGACGGGCGGAGGCGAAGAGGCCGTTGTACAGGAGGCAGGCCGGGCCGAAGGGCCCCGTGCCGTTGGTCGACGAGGACCCGAAGGTGATGGAGAGGGTGTCGCGGGCGGCGTTCGCCAGCGAGAGGGTCGACATCTGCACCGAACCCACCGCCGACCCCGTCATGTTCACGGCCGAGCTCGTGGCCCGGGCCGTATAGGTGGTGTCCGTGTTCAGGTCGGTCGTGGTGGTGTTGATCTGCTGGGTGATCGTTGCCCCGCCCAGAACCGACGCGCTGAGGCTCATGTAGATCGTGCCCAGCACGAGGTCCACGGAGGGGTTCAGGGGGTGGAGCCTGGTAATCATCCCGCCCCAGCCGGCGCCGTTGTTCATGGCGGCCACGAGGGTCCCGTTGGCGTGCCCGGCGGCGACGGTCGAGAGGTTGCCGCGGGTGCAGCCGGTGAAGGTGGTGGCGGTCTTGCCGGCGTACTGGATGATCTCCGACTCGATCAGGATTCGGCCCGTGTTGGGGAACTCCGAAGTGCCCGGGACCGTGATCGTCGTGTCGCCGGCCAGGATGGCCCCGTTGAGGGTCGTCTGCCCCAGGTATCCGGCCTGGGGTCCCTGCCAACCAGACTGGAGGGGGACCTGGGGACCGTACTGCTTGAAGGTCGTGAGGTAGCCCGGGATGGTGATGTCCTGCCCGACCTGGACCCCGACGCTCACGGACCCGTTGTCCTTCCGGCGGGCGGCGTAGAGGCCGTGGTTGTCGTTGTTGGGGGAGTTGTGGTTCGCGGGGATCAGCACCCCCGCGCAGGCGACGAGGTTCGACAGGCCGGCGGCGAACCCGTAGGAGTGCCCGTCCCCGTCCCGCTCGGCGGTGGAGTCCCCATGGACCTCGTGCACCAGACGGCCGGTGGAAGTGGCGAAGTTGATGATGTCCTGCAGCGTCGCCATGTCACTTCCTCTGGAGCAAGGTCTTCACGTCGGCCTGGATGACGAGGATGTCCGCACGGAGCTGGTCGAACCGCTTGTCGGCGGTGGCCGCGGCGTCAGCGGCGGCGGCGGCCGCGGCGTCGGCGGTGGTCTGGGCCCGGGCGATCTTCGCCTCGAGCGCGTAGTACAGGCTGGCCACGGTGAGCGTCCCCGTGACCGCCGAGAGGAGGATCCCGCCGGCGACGCCCAAACTCGCGGCCACCCGCGTCCGCTTCGTGATGTAGCCCCGGTAGCCGGTCACGCCGCGGCCCCCTCGGGGGCGGTGGTGGGGGAGGGGGCGGGCCGGGCGGGGGGGGTCGCGTAGAGGGCCATGAGACGGGCCTGGGCCTCCTCCCAGGCGGCGTTCTCGCGGCTCCTCGCCTCCTCCGCCCGGGCCCGCTCGTCCTTCACCCCTTGGTCGTAGCTCTCGTCATGCCGCTTCCTGGAGCCCGCCGACCGGCCGATCCACCCGCCGGCCAGGCCGAGGAGACCCAGCACGGCCCCGCCAGTGGCGCCGTCGGCGGTCTTCACCAGGGGGTTGTTCGTCAGGATGCCGAGCGCCCCGGCGGCCAGCTTCCGCTTCTCGGCGATCTCGTCCAGCCCGGCCTGGGCCTGGGCGTCGATGTTCGCAAGGTGGTCGGAGAGGGCCTTGGCGGCGGCCGCGGCGGCCTCGGTGGCGGCGGCGATCCGCTGCCCGGTCTCGGCCTCGACGGTCTGGGCGGTGGCGCTGATCTCCGCCGCGGTCACGGCCTGCTTCTGCTGCAGGGCGATCATGGTGGCGGTGGCCTTGGCCCGGGCGGCCCGGATCTCCTCGGCGGCCTTGCTGGCGGCGTCGGCGGCGGCGGACTTGGCCTTGGCCTCCTCGCGCTGGACCTCGAGGAGGAGCCCGGCCTCGGTGACCTGCTGGCCGGTGAAGGGGCTCGTGACCTTGGCCTCGAAGATGTCGCACCCTGCCAGGCCGATGGTGGTCCCGGCGAGGACGGCGGTGAGCATCAGGAACCGGCGGGGGTTGGGCATGGCCGCGTCTCCGGGACAAGCCCGGACGCGGACGGCACCCCCCACTGTAGCCCCGTTACGGGACGTTGAAACAGGGAGGCGGATTTGGGGCGGGGTCGGGTTGCAACGATCCCCCGGGAGCGGGTAGGGTGGGGGGATGAAGCACTCCCGCATGGACGACACCGCCGAAGTCCCAGACGACCCGCGCCGGCCCGAGTCTCACATGCGGGCGCTGGAGGAGCAGATGACCACGCCGAACACAGAGGCTCAGAACAGGCATCATGTGGTGACGGCCCTGTGCGCGTACGGGGCGGTCGGCGTCTTCATCGTCGGCCTTGTTGTCATGGGCCTCACATCGAGATTCCTTCCGGACTGGGTGTCGATCGTTCTTGGAATCCTCTTCATGTTCGTTGGCCTGCGAGCGTGCCTACGCACGTATGAACGCTCGGCCATTCGAGCCGATCTCTAAGGCATCACGTCAGACACAAGGTCTTCCGCCGTGCTTTCGTTGTCCTCGATGGCGTCTTCGTCCTTGTCCTTCTGGAGCCCGCGGTTCAGGCGGAACGCGATGGCCCGCTCCAGACTCTTGCGCACGGATTCCTCGTCGATGCCTGCTTCAAGCATCCGGCGAGCACGGGCGGAGAGGATCGCCCGCGCCGCCGAGTAGTCCCCGTCCTTCACCGCCTGGGCCGCCCGAGAGACATCCGGCCCACCCGGCGTCAGGGCCTTGAACAGGTCGCCCGTCATGGGTCCCGTGGGCACGCCGAACGCCGTCGGGATCGACTGGAGGGCCTGACGGCCCGTCGCCATCCAGGACCGGAGCTTCGCCTCGTCGGCGTTGAACGCCTTGACGGTCGGCTCTTCATCAAGGTCCCCGAACTGAGCAGCCACCGCCTCGGAAAGTCCAGCGATTCCCTTGATCGCCGAGGAAAAAGCCATGTCCACGCTCGACGTGACCGGGTTGTCGGTCAGCGAAGGGATGTCCTTGCCGGCTTTCCCGCCCCAATACTGCACCACCGCCTCCCCGGCGCGCGCAGCCCACTCCCCTGCCGTCGACAGCCCCACCGTGTCCCGGGCCACCCCAAGGCCGAACTTCATCCACCGCGCCTGCTTCGCCTTCTCGTCTTCCTCGGACCGGCCCCACAGCAGGGCGGAGACCGACTGAAGCGTCGCCGCGCTGGCGAGGCCCACCGCCCGGTTCCAGATGTTGTTGAGGACGATCGCACCCAGCGCCCGGCGGGTGTTCTTGCCGATGGTCCTCCCGCCGCCATCGGCGGCACGGGCCTCGAGGAGCAGGTTCCACATCTTCACCCGGTCCGAGGAGAAGAGGGCAAAGGGCGTGGACCACCCCGTTTCCCGCATCGCCTTCTGGAACCGGCTGGAGGTGTTCGGGTCCGAGGTGTTCATCCGGTCGTCGACCCAATCCGCCGTCCGCTCCCCGGCTTCCAGCTTCACCTTCTCGGGGGTCCAACTGGGGTGCTCGGCCTGGATCTTCCCCTTCTCGATGAGGTAGACCGCCGTGGCGACGTGGGAGTCGGGCACGTTCGAGATGCGGATGGCCTCCCAGAACCGCCGGTTCCCCTCCCGGAAGTCACCCCGCATGAACTGCTTCGCCCCGAGTCGGAGCTGCTCACGATCGATGACGCGGGCCCGGGCGGCCGTCCCCTTGCCGTCGCCAGTCGCGGCGCGGATGCCGGCGGACGCGGTGTCGGACTCATACCGCTCGCGGAGGGACGGGTTGGAGTTGACCATCTCCTCCCGGTTGGTCGTGCGCACCGCCTCGGGGAGCTTCTTCGCCATCTCCCCGAACCCGTAGTCGTACCCCGCCATCGCCATGGATCCGTACTGGCGGGCGATGCTGCGGGGGTTGAGCTGCGTCGTGGCCCGGCCCACGTCGCGGGTCAGCTTCCGCAGGAACTGGCCCATGGGAACCTGGTCGGGCTTCGTGAGGAGAGCCATCTGCTCGATGTGCCGGTCGATCGCCTTCACCGTCTGGTGCCCGAGCTGGCTCTCGATCGCCGACCGCACATCCGGGTCCCGGAACACGCGGCGGGCGGCCCGCACGGCCTCGGCCAGGTGGATGATCTTCGCCGCCCGGTCGACGTGGCGGTTGATGACCTCGAAGGGGTTGTCGATCCAGAAGGTGGCGTTCTTCCCCGCCTCACGCTCCTTCGTGAAGCTGGCCCGCTCAAGCCTCACCTGCTCCCCAAGTCGGGCAGGCTCCAGGCTGTCCATCTCCTGGATCTCGGCGGGGTTCTGCATCTCGGGCGAGATGCGGCGGGCGCGGCGGGGGAAGTACCCCTCAACCACGGGGGGCGTGGTGCCGGTGATGTTCTGGAGCACCCGGAAGGTGGGCTCCCGCAAGGTCTCGATCACCTGGGCCTTGGCGTCCTGGATGGCCGCGAGCATTTTCGGGTCCACCAGCATGGCCAGCCGCTGACGCCGGTCGCCGTCGATGTTGAACTCCGGGGCCGAGTCGCCGAGCGAGGACAGGGAGACGCGGGCCCCTTGGTCCGTGAGCTCGCGGGTGCTGGGGTCCTGCGCCAGCATCGCCAGAACCTCGTACGTCCTCATCTTCTCGTTGGTCGGGCTCCACGGCACATCGACCGTGGTCGACTCGGCCCGGTCCTGGAGGTCGGCCCAGGTCCGGAACCCGTGCTTGCGGGCGATGGCGTCGAGGGTGTCGGTCGCCTTCTGCCGCTCGCCCAGGTACTTCCGCCGGCCCTGAACCGCGTTGCGGAACAGGAGTTGCTCGGCGTACCCCTTCGCCTTCTGGCCGAGGGTGCCGTCGAGGACCTTGGACATCGTCTTCACGGTCCAGTCGGCCTGCAGGGCCCACTTCATGAACGGGGCCCGGTTCCTCCGGTCGGTCGTGCTCGACCCCCACGCGACCCGATCCGCCACCTTGTCGACCGCCTTCGCGGTGCTGGCGACCATCTTCGAGACGTAGGTCGCCGACTTCGCCTGGTCCTCGAGCATGATGCGGCGGTCGTGCAGAGCCTGCAGCACCTTGTCCCGGATGGAGCTCGCCGCATTTCCCGCGCGGGTGGCTGCGGCCTGCACCTCGGCGAGGGACTTCCCCTCCCGGACCACAATGGGCTTCCCCTTCTGCCGTCCCGCCAAGGCGGCCCGGACGGTCCAGTCGGTCTTGAGCCCCTTCAGGATCTCGGTGATTTCCCCGATCCGGGTCCGCAGTTCGTCTTTCAGGTCCCGCGGGATGGCCTTGATCCGCTTCCGGGTGCTCTGCAGGGACTGGAGCTCCTCCCGGATCGACTGCCGGTGGAGTTCCCGCTGGATGATCTCCCCCGCGGCCTTGGCGTCCTTGGCCGTCTCCGCCGACTCGAGGAGGGCCAGCATGTCCCGGCGGCCACGCACCTCGGGGGGGAGGTCCATCAGGGCCTTGCTGATTGCCTTCCGCTGGTCGCCCGCCACCTCGAGCGTGGCCCGGAGGGTGTCGGCCGCATCCCGCGCCAGGGCGGCGCGGTCGGCCCGGCTTCTTGCCCGTTCCTCGGCCATCTCGGCCCGGGCCTTCTTCCCGGCCTTGGAGAGCTCCAGCTTCGCCATCCCCGCCTGAATCTCGGCCGACTGCTGGGCGGACCCGCGCTCCAGCCCGACGGCCGTCTGGAGCCGGAGGGCGTCCCGCCTCTCCTGCGCGGCCCGGACGCGCTCCATGCGGGCGGCACCCTTGGCCTCGGCCTTGAGCTGTCCCGCGAGGGCGTCCCGCTGCGGCACCTCCGCCGGGGGGGGCGTCTGTCCGGTCGCCTCGCGGATCGTCGCCTTGACCGGCTGGCGCCGGCGGTCCCGGTTCAGCAGGTCGGCCACCGACGCCTCGAACCGCCCGTCATCATGCGCCCCCTCCTTCGTCTGAGCCCCCTTCACCAGCCGCCACGCCGCCCGGGCCGTCTCCGGGTCGTCCCGGCCCAGCAGCTCCCGGACGGTCTCGCGGACCTTGGCGGCGGTGCGAACGCCGCCGCGGACCACCCTGGCGGCGGCGGCGATGACGTCGTAGACGTTGACCCGGGTGCCGCCGAAGCGGGTCCCGGGGCGGTCGGCGGGGCGGGGCGTCCGGCCCTCGCGGCTCCTGGACTCGGCCCAGGCGATCACCCGGTCGAGGTAGCCGGGGGCGTCGGCGCGGGGGGGTTCCACCGGCACGACTTCCGAGGTCGCGGGGGACGACTTTTCGGGTCGCGGGGAACTTTCCGGAGATTCCGGAGGGTTGGCCTCGGCCCGATGGTCTGCCTCGATCTTGTCCATCGCGGCCTGCACGTCACGGACGTTCTTTTCCCTCAGCCCAAACCGAGCTGCAATATCCACCGACCACGGCTGACGCAGCGACCTACGAGGGTCTGTCTCGGGAACTAGGTGGTCAGCAATCCGGATGATCTCGCCGGACTCTTTGTGTTTGAGATAGGCCGATCCGCTGTCAGATACATGGTCGATTTCCCACCCGTCGCGGGATGCGGCAGCAGCGACCTCCCTTGCCGTCATTTCCTTTCCAAGGGACTGCTCCATCCGTGCGGCCAGAGCGGCATTTTCCGCGTCCCGTTGCGGCTTGGACGATTCGTATTCGTCCTTGCTGCGAAGGCGCTTGATCGTGGTTTCTCGCGCGGCTCCGGGCTTGATGGACCTTGACTTTGCCAGATCCCTGAGAGCATCATCGGGCATGGAGTCGTAGTCTCGCACGGGAGGCGAGTTTACCCCCTTCGGCATCCCCGGCGGGTTCGCCACCTCGGCAGGCGGGGGGCCGACGCGAGGGGGCGTAGAATCCACGGATGACGACGACTCGCCCGCCAACGCCGAAGGGACTTGGGTTTCTCTTGAAGCACCGACCCGTTCCGGAGGTGTGTCCCCGGTGCTCTTTCCCGTGGGAAATTCGGGTGGGACCTCCGGACGGACGCGAGGACCGACCGGTGGAGTTTCGATGCTCTCAGTGCCGGACGACGATGGAAGAGCGTTGTCCGAGCCACTACGAACGGGCGATTCCGTCGTGGCTGGCTCACTTTCCGCCGCCCCCCGCCTCCACCCCCGCGCCTCCATCTCCCCCGGCGTGAGGCGGAAACCCCGCCCGTCCTCCCGGCGCAGCACGACCTTCCCGTCGCCGAGGGTCGCGCCAGCGGTGTACCTCTGGCCGCGCGGGTCGGTGATGACCTCTCCGGCGTCGACAGCCTCCCCAGACCGGACCGGCTCGGGGGTGGTGATGGCGGGGGCAGGACGAGGGCTCCCACCCCCCGGGGTCAACTCACCCGGGGGCGTGGGGGCCGTGCCGTTCAGCAACCCTTCTTGCCGCCCTTGCGCTTCTCGTAGACCATGGCTGGTCTCCTTCGGAGTCGGGTTGGTGGCCGCCGCCGTGGACTCCTGCACAGCCGTGGGGTTGGAATCGGGAACGACGATGGGAGCCGCCTGAGACGGCGGCGCAGAGGTTCGGGCGGCGGCCTGGAAGGCCGTCTGAGCCTCGCCCGTGACGGAGGCCTCTGCACCCGTCTGGGTGCCTCCCTGAGCCGTCTTGGCGGCCTCAGCCTTCACCGTGGCTTGTCCGGCTCGGTGAGCGCCGTAGGCGGACAGCACGGCCCCCACGGTGCCGGCGACGAGGGCCTGCCTGTCGAAGTCCTTGAACGCCTCCGGGTTCGCCCCGGTCGCCACGTCGAGGGTGTCCTCCGCCGCCGCCTGGGCGACGTTCGCCAGCCCACCCAAGGTGAGGTCCGCCCCCGCCCCGGCGACGTACCGGCCCACGGCGTTGTTCACTTTGCCCGCCAGCACGTTCGCCAGCCCGGGCGTCACGCCGCGGACCGCGGCGAGCTGGAGCGGCGCCACGGCCGCGTTGATGACGCCGGACCCCGCCCCTGCCGCAAACGCCTTCATCGGGTTCCCGGTGGCGTCCATCGTCCGGCCGTACGCGCTCCCCGCTCCCTGGGCGGCGAAGAACGCCGGGCCCGCGGGACCCGCCGCGATGGCCGCCCCCATGCCGGGGATCGCCTCGCCGACCGCCCCGGAGTATGGGCGGTTGGGGTCGGTGGGGTACATGCCCTGTTGGGTCTTGGACACCTCAGAAAGCAGCCTGCCCGCGCCAGCAACCTCGGGTCCACCCGGCAGGCCGAAGGCATCGATGGCCTGCCCAGCACCACGCACAAGCCCGCCGGCGGCATCCATGACGCCGCCAGCCCCGCGGATGATGCCCTGGCCCACGCTGCCCAGCATGGACAGGTCCTGCGGGCCCGGACCCTTAAACATGCCGAGCTGCTTCATGCGGACCAGGTCGTCGGCCAGCCCGCCCATGTACGAGGGCTGCTCCTCCGCCGAGGGGCTCATGGGGGCGTTCAGCGCGGGAGGGGGGGCGGCGTTGGGGTTCGTGTACGAGTACCCGGTATCCACGGGGACCGACGAAGGCTGCCACGCCGAGGGGGTCCCGGGCTTGAATCCGAGCACCGCCTCAAGAGGCGAGGGCTCTTCCGGGGCCGGGGGAGCGGGAGCGGCGGCCTGCTGGCGCAGCGAACTCAGCACCCGAACGGCCGTCTGGGCGTCGCCGTGGGTGACCCCCTCGAAGTTGCCGGACTTGCGGGCCCGCAGGACGCGGAGGGTCGCCTCCCGGTCGGCGGGGTCGAGGGACTCGATCAGGGACGCGAACGCTGCGCGGCGGTCAGTCGGGGGGGAGGACGGAGCGGGGCTGGGGACAGGCGGGTCCATGGTCGCGGTGGAGGGGTCGGGGGGCATGGCTCAGAACTCCTCCATGGGGACCGTCTGGCCGGCGAGGGCGTGGGTGCAGTCGGTGAGGAACTGGATCTGGCCGTCCACCACGTGTGAGTGGCAGCGGTGGCCGCCTGGGCGCTCGTGGACCAGGACGCTCGGCCGAAAGGTGGGCCTCTCCATCGACCCGTTCCAAGTCCAACAGGACCCCGTGTCGTTCGGCTGATCGACGCTGACCTTGTGGCCGCTCTTGCAACCGGGGCACCAGTACAGCAGGACCCCATCGGAACTCCGGCGCAGGATGGCGGGGGCGTCGCTCATGCGGTCGCCTTCCTCGAGGGCCCGAATCCCCACGCGCCCGCCTCGTTTGCCCACGAGGACACCGCCTCCCGGGCCTGGGGGATGCCGGTGTACCCGTCGCCCATGTGCATCCAGACCCCGAGGAACTCAGCCCCCATGTCACGGCACTCCTGCATCACCATCCGGCGGTCCCTCAACGCGAGGGGGCGTCCCGCGATCCGCTGGTCGTTGCCGACGTAGAACGGGTGGACCATGGCCAGGACGGGCTTCTTGCCCCGGGCCAGCATGAGACCCCGCGCGAGGTCGTGGCGGATCCACCGGCGCTGGTCCCGCTCCCGCATGGCGCCAGAGGCGACGACGGCACCGTCGGGGGCGGTGACGTGGGCGAGGTAGACCTCAACCACCACGGCCGCGTCGTCGTGGATGATGGCCTCAGCGGCGTCGTCCAGGTCGCGGACAGGCGAGGAGTACGGGGACTTGGCGTGGGGGGCCTTGCCCGTCAGGGGGAATCGGCAGGGCTTCACGAGGCCGTAGCTCGCCGTCTTGAAACGGGCGGCGGTGCAGGTCTGGAGACGTTCGAGGGCGATTTGATGGTCCTCCCCGTAGAAGGGGTGCCCGTCCTCGGTGTTTCGGATCACGAGGTCACTGGGCCCGACCTTGGGGGCGAGAGCGTCGAGGGTGCGCTCGCACTTTTCCAGATCGAACCCGAGGATGCGGTCGGGGGACTGGGGTTCTCCCGGGGTGCAGACGAACTGCTCGTAGAGCATCACCCCCCGGCGGTACTGCTGGCGATCCAGTAGGATTAGCGCGAGGGCGTCCTCGTGCTGGGGTCCGTTGGCGGAGATGCAGAGCATGAGCTCGGGCATGAGGGATGGTGGCGGTGGGGTGGGGGGTGGAACTGTGGGGGGTCACTTCCAGGCGGCGGCCTGCACCGGGACGGCCGTGGTGTTGCGGTTGCGGGCTTCGATGCGGGTCAGGAAGTACTCGGCGTCGCTCGAGTCGCGGACGGAGGCGGGGAAGACGACGGGCGTGGCGCGGGTCCGCTGCTGGAACGCGACATCGGTGAGCACGCTGCCGGCGGCGTTGGTGTAGAGGGCCCGCAGGCCAACGGCGGTGTCGGCCGTGAGGGTCTTGTCCTGGTCGACGGTGACGACCATGGCCACGAACGCGGCCGCGGCCCCGGAGACGCCATGCTGGGCGGTTCCGTCGCTCTTGGTGGCCTGCCAAACCACGGTGGAGGTCGTGGGGGTGCTGGCGGCGACCGTCACGGTCTGGTCGACGACCTTGACGTTGTCGGTGAGTTCAAGGGTGCCCAGGACCTCGGTGTCGGGGTCGGACCCGTCGAGGTCGGGGACGGTGGCGGTCAGGCCGACGGTGAGAGTGGACATAACCGACCCCGATCAAAGCGGGGCGGGCGGCACGGGGTCAGTGTAGCAGGGCGGCGATGAGGATGGCGTCATGACGTTCCGCGCGAACCCAGCGAATCTCGCCGCCTTCCCACCCCAAGAGCCCGGCGAATTCTGCCGGGGAACCCGGCGGGATTTTCCGCCCCCACCCCCGACGCCTCCATCACCGACCGCGGCGACGCGTCGGAGGCGTCCGAGTCGCCTTGCTGGGACGAGTGGTGACCCTGGACCGCGGCGTCGGCGGCGGCCAGTAGTGGATCGTGACGCTCGTCGGGGAGATCTCCATGTCGCATGCGCGCATCCGCTTCACTTGCCAGCCTCCGGGAATCGCACGAACTTGATGGGCACGCGGATCAGCAGCTCGTCTCCGTGCCACGCCTCAATCGTATGAAGCCCATCCGCCGTCCACCAACAGGGCCCGCGCTCTACCTCGGTGGGCGGCAGGCCGAGCACGGCGTGAGCCCGCGCCCCTGGGCGTCGCCCAGAGTCACCTCCTCGGACGACTTGAGGTATCGGCATCCCGCGCGGTGGTACTTCTTCCCTGTTCTGGTGATGTAGACGATGGGCTCCGAGTCCCTCTGCCGTCGCACTTCTGAGGAGCCCACAGACGACCCCTCGCGCGGGGTGGAGTGCATGGCCTTGGACCATCCGTATCCGACCGCGCCGAGGACCAGGACGGCGACCCCGGCAAGCCTGAGTTTTGCGCGACGACTGAGGGGTGTCGATGCCATCGCGCGAGCATATCCAAGGGTGGGACCGATGCAAATACGGTATTTGGAAGGTGCTGAGGCGTTGTGGTGTACGCCTCTTGTTCGTATATCTCCACATCATCGGAAACCGGGGTGTTCGAGTATGTTGCATCCATGAGAACCACCGCGATCCTCCTGCTTTCCCTGCTTGCGCTCTTCGCCTTGGCCGGATGCGAGGCCCCGATGTACGAGCGTGTGTATCAGCCTCGGAACCTCGTGGAGTATCCGCCGGCGACGCTGTGCGTGATCCGCGGTGGGTTCACCCCGGAGCGTGACCAGCAGTTCAAGGACGGCCTCGAACACGGGGCCGTGGTCGTGGGCATCTCGGCCTACGAAACGACCTTGCAGGATGTTCCCGGGGTCTACGACTTCGCCAAGGCGCACGGGGCCAACGTGATCTACACCGGCCTCCGTCTGACGCGGACCAGTTCCGGGACCATGTCCATCGCCATCCCCGGAGCACCGCAGACCACTACCTCCACCGCGGTTGCTTTCGCGGCGGCCAACGACGCCTACGGCAGACCTGCGGGCTCGGCGGTGGCTGTCGGAGCGGCGCAGACGACCGCACCGGGACCGGCCTCGTACATCAACGCCCCGTACACCATCGAGATCTACTACCAGCAGTTGATCTTCGTGCGGGACCCGAACCTACCCGGCGCAGAACCCAAGCCTTGAACTCGCTGCCGCTTCCCTACTTCGTCTCCCCGCCGGGGATGAGGGCGTCATACATGAGTTTGAAGTCCTCCTTGCTCAGGGACTTCGTCGGGTCCGGCACCGACCCCAGCTTCGCCGTCGCCGCCTGCACGATCTTCTTCTGCGCCTCGATCGACTGCTTGAGGTGGGCCCGAGCCTTCGTTTTGTCGGGCACCATCTTCGGCTGACCGTTCTCCTTCTCCGTCTTCGAGGGCATCATCAGCCCGTGGTCGGTCGCGTAGTTCCGCGCCGCATCGCTGCTCTTCTGGTCGAACGACTTGAGGAGCCCCTCCATCCGCTCAAGCTCCTTCTCCGCCTGCTTCTGCTCGGCCACGGCCTGGGGCGAAGGACCCGGGACCATGTCATCCGCCGACAGAAGCTTGTGGCCCTTCAGCCACACCCGGGCCCGCGAGTCCTGCTCGGGCGACAAGGTCCCCGTCCTGATCCCCACGAGGTACGTGGAGGCGAGGTCCTCGTCCTCCGGCGAGATGTTCGCGCCCAGAGCCTTGGCCCTGGCGACCACCCGAGCGGCGTCGATCTTCTCCTGGGACAGCCGCTCCATCGCCGCGTCGTGCTCCCGCAGCCGCAGGTCGTCCACCAGCGACTTCGCCGCCTCAAAGGTCACCCCGCCGGGCGGGATCTCGATTCCACCGCCGGATACACCCACGCCCGCGCGGGGGGGCATCCCGACGCCCGGCTGCTGGCGCTCGCCCGGGGCCATGCCCGGAGGGAACACTCCGTACCCCTGCGGGAGGTTCTCACGCTGGTCGCTGCCGGCGGCGGCCATATGCCCGCCCGTCCCATCCACCGCACCCTGCATCCCGCGGTGCACGTACCCCGCCACCCCGCCGCCGGGCGTGCGCACCGTCCCCACGCCGGAAGCCGCGCCGGGCACAACGCCAGCCGCCCCCACACCGCCTCCCGACGCCCCGCCGGCCCCCCCATCGGCACCGTTCCCGTATCCCGCCGCCCGCAGATACCAACCCCCCAGGTTCGTGGACCGGCCGTACAGCCGCTCAGCCTCCGCCAGCTTGTCCTCGTGGGCCCTGTCCGACTCCATGATCGAGACCCAGTTATCCACGTCCTTCCGAGTCAACAGTCCGGGCGGGGGCATCGTGCCGTACCGCTCCCCATACACCATGGCGAGGTTGGCGGCGTCCTGCATTTCTCGTTCGCGGTCCTGGGCCTCGGCCTCGCGCGTGCGGTCGAACCCCTCCTTCTGCCGGCCCCGGATCATCCGGTCTTCCATCTCGGCCATCTTGATGTTGCGGTCGAAGGCGGTCTGGTTGGCCCGCTCGGCCATCTGGGCCTGCGCGAGCCGCATCAGCATGTCGTTCAGCCCGCCCATCCCCTGAATCTGACCACCCAGGGCGTTGCCGGCGGCGCCGGCGGCGGCGTCGAGGCCGGCCATGAGGGGGGAGCCGTCGTGTCGGACGATGATGGGCATGTCAGCCTCCGAGGAGCTTGGCCATGACGGCGGGGTTGCTGTTGGGGTTCTGGAGCATGGCCAGCATCTTCCGCTGGAAGTCGAGGTTGGCGCCGTACTGCCCCAGCCCGCCGGCGAGCTGGGCGAAGGACGCCAGGGGGTTCCCCCCCGCGGCGGTGTCGGTCCGGTTCTCCATGACCCCCGCCACCCGGTTGGCGACCGACTCGTCGATGGCGGTCCGCTGCCGCTGGCCCCGCTCCCGCAGGTCGTTCATCGCGGCGTCGTAGGCGGACGACCCGGTCATTCCGCGCTGCAGCAGGTTCGCTCCCAGGCCGGCCCGGGCCTCCCCCTCCTGCATGGCGATCTCCTGCTTGGCCGCCGACCCCTGCCCCTGGAGGAGCCCGAGGATCTGGCGGTAGCGGGCCTCGTTGGCCCGGTTCGCCTTCTTCTGGGCCCGACCGCCCATGATCCCCCCCAGGGCACCCAGGCCAATCGACCCCGCCATGAGGTAGGGGTTCGCAGCCCCGAGCATCCCGGCGAAGTCCATCCCGCCGGCGGGGGCGGCCCCGCGCTGGGCCATCACGGACATCAGGCTCGTCGGCGTCATGAAACCGCTCATGGTCGTCCTCCTACGGCGTGCGCCGGGAACCCGCCCGGCTGAGGTTCAACTGCATCCCCGACCCCAGCGCCCACCACTCGGTGGACGACCGCTGGCGGAGCACCAGCAGGTGGGCTCCCGCGGTCACACGGAAGTCCGCCCACTCCTGCCGGCCGGCGTGGGTCGAGAAGAACACCCCCGAGGCGTCCGGCGTCTGTTGGCCCGTCAGGACCCCATCCACGTACTCGCCGATGTCGATGTCCAGACACTCCTCCGGGCTCTCCGACCCGTACCAGAGCCAGTTGAGGATGCCCGTCCCCTTGGTCCCCACCAGGGTCATGCCGCCCGTCACGCTCTCGAAGGCCCCACCCTCGAGCTGCATCGGGGCAAACTTGATCCACGAGTCGATGGGCTCCCCGTCGTCGGAGGTCGCGGTGTCGGACAACTCCCGCACGAACCCGTCCACCCCGCACAGCAGGAGGCTCCGGTCCTGGGGGGTCTGGCCGGTGATTTCGATGACGGCGGAGGGCCCGTGCCCGGCGGGGTACTCATCCGGCCAGAACGCCTCGTTCTCGATGTCGTAGACCAGGGCCTTCCCCCGGAGGTTGCTCGTCCCCGGGCGGGGCACCAAGTACACCCGGATGGTGGTGTCACTGGCCCGGAACGCCAGAACGACCTGGTAGTTCTTTGTGTCGGTGTAGTCGAAGAAGTCCGGGAGCCGGCGCCCGTCGGTCTTGGTGTACTCCCTGGACCCGCGCGGCATGGCGTGCAGGCCCCCGTTCCCCACCCACCAGACGTTGCCGCGGTTGTCGTAGCACCAGGCGGTGCGGTCGACGATGCCGGTCGAGGTCGAAATGGGCACGACCTTGCCCCCAGCGCCCGGGTCCCCGTCCAGCATGTAGATGGACCGCGAGCAGAACATCAGCAGGCGGAGGCTCACGGCCTCGCGGGTGTCGTCGGTGGGGACCTCGGCGACGGCGACGATGGAGTCGGCGGGGGTGCCCACGCCCGGGCTGGTGCCGCTGAACGCCCGCTCCGCGGCGGTGAGGCCGGCGTCGGAGAGGTCGAAGTTCTCGCACGCCCGGCGGCTCCCCGTGTCCTTGGACGCGGAGACGTACCACATGCCCTTGTTGCCCGGGGGACCCCCCAGGAACACCCGGAACCCGAAGTTGGCGATGAGCTCGCACCCCCGGACCTCGCTGTTGTACGCCCCGGGGTCCCACTTGTGGACCTTCTGGTCGATGGAATCCACCAGCAGGTGCGCGGTCGCGGCCGCGGTGGACCCGTCGAGGGCGAGCACGCGGTTCCGGGTCTTGTCCGTCCCGGACTCGTTCGGCCAGGTGACGATGCGGGCGATGGCCTGCACGTAGTTCCCGAGGAGCCCGTCGTTCGTGGGGACGGTGCCGGCGTTGGCGGTCTTGGCGAACTTGACCAGGGTGTCGGTTTCGCCCCGGGTGGCGCCCCAGACCTCTCCGGCGACGAACGCGATGATGTCCGCGCGGCCCGCGTTGGGGATCTGCCCGGTGGTCTGGGGGCGGCGGATGATCCGCCCGCCGGCGGCGCGGCAGGCCTTGCTCGTCCCGTCGCTGTTCCCGTTGAGGACCAGGCACACCCGGCGGGTGAAGGCCCCGCTGTAGTCGAGGCCCGAGGAGTTGGCGATGTCGCTGTTCTTGGGGCTGAGCTGGGCGACCACGATCCCGTTGACCGAGACCTCGATGTAGTTCGTGGCGGCGGTGGAGCCGTCGTAGGCGTCGCGCAGGCGGGGCTTCTGGGTGGTGTCGAAGGGCCCGCCCCAGGCGGTGGTGGAGACGACCTTGCGGTCCAGGACGGTCTTCACGCCGGCGATGTTCTGCACGAGCTGCAGGCGGACGAAGTCGGCCTGGTTGAACAGCCGGGACACGGTGGACCGGGTCCGCTGGACCTGGACCTCCAGCATCTTGAACGCGGCGGGGCTGCCCGGGGATCCGGTGGTCACGAGTAGGTCCCCTCGATGCCGTCCATGCGGAACCCCGCCCCGATGGTGTCGTCGATGGCCCCGTCGGTGTCCGTCCAGCCGAGCTCCACGTCGGGCGTCTCGGTCAGGGCGGAGACGGCGGCGTCGGTGAAGAGGTCGCTGGGGAGGAGGAACCTGGTGCGGCTCACCATGGCCCCGCCGGCGTTGGCGCCGCCCTCGCCCGTGACCCCGCCGGTCTGCCCTCCGTAGATCTGCGCCTCGGCGGCGGCGCCGGCGGCGGGGGAGGCTCCGACCCGGTCGATCATGGGGTAGTTGACGGTGGGCGTGGAGCCGTTCTCGCTGTAGGCGGAGGCGTCCCCGCGGCGGCCCGCGATGGTGGCGTTGGTCACGTAGACCGAATCCCACCCCTTGGGGATCTGCCATCGCCCCTGGTTCTGGTCGGCGTCGGAGGCGAAGATGCTGTACAGGACCTCGGGGGCGAGGGGGACGATCTTGGTGTACTCGAGCTTGGCGATGGACCGGTAGGCCGAGGACCCGGCGTGGCGGTAGATGACGCCCGCGCGGGTGTTGCTGGCCAGGGTGAGCCCCGGGGGGTTCTGGGACAGGGTGTAGGTCTCGTCGATGCCCTCGTCCGACCAGACGACGCGGAAGATGATGGCGCTGGCGGTGGCGACAAGCTCGAGGCTGAGGGTCGAGGCGAAGAGGGACGCGGCCCCGCTGAGGTTGTGGGTGGTGGAGCTGGTGTAGGTCGTGACCACGCCCCCGGAGTGGGTCTCCACCCGGAGCTGGACGACGTTGGTCGCGGTCGCCACCAGGTACGCGCAGACGAAGTCCCGCATGTTCGCCGCCCCGCGGACGAAGACGGCGAGGTTCGTGCACTGGCCGGCGGCGGGGGTGGGGTAGGCCGCCCCGCGGGTGCCGAAGGGGGTGGGGTTGATGCGGATGGTGAGCCGGCAGAAGTTGCCGGTGGCGTAGTTGATGGCGAGGCCGTAGTTCGCGGACCCGGAGACCGGGAGGGCGTCGACGCGGCACTCGCGGAACGCGGCGCGGGGGTCGGTGGACTGGGTGGGGAAGAACGGCCCGTTCGGGTAGGACCCCGTCGACGGGTTCATCGTGGCGTAGGTGTCGGTGGGGACCTTGGAGAAGATGACGTACTCCCCCCGGAAGTCCGTCCCCGAATAGAACCCCCCCGAGTTGTTGGGGACGGCGTAGCCGGTGAAGTCGTCGACGACGTTCACGTAGTTGCCGACGGGGTTGATGGTCTCGTTCCAGGACCGGACGCACCGCACGGCGCCGGTGATCCGCTTGCCCAGGGGCCCGGCGGTGGACTGGCCGGCGGCGTTGATGAAGGCCCGGAGGGTCCCCTCGCGCGAGCCGCCCCCCTTGCGGCGGGTCCGCGGCGACACTCCCCGCACGTTCAGGGCGTCCGGGCAGGTGCCCTCGGGCTGCTGCCCCCTGGCCTCAGCCTTCGACACGCCCTTGGTCGGGAAGGGGATGGGGATGGGCCTCTGCAAAAAGCCCGCCGGCCCTCTCAGGCCGGACACGGGCCGTGCCGTCCGCGTCCGCGGACTTGGGATGGGCGGGTCACGCGCAGTCGCGGCCGACCTTCGCGTAGCGGGCCTCGAAGGACCGGGCCGCCGCGGTGGAGGTCTTGACGCCGAACTGGGGGATCATCACGATGCCGGTGGCCAGGGGGACGCCGACCGCCCGGATGTCGCGGTTGATGAGGAAGACGGGCTGGATGGAGTCGTTGAAGGCGATGGCCAGGTTGTAATCCTGGCCGGCGACCACGGGGACGCCCGTGTCGCGGTAGGTGACGGTGCCCGAGGCGGACCGCCACCGGACCAGCCAGTTGCCCAGGGCGGAGGTCGCCACGCCGGAGGAGAGGGCGTTGGCGGGGTCGAAGAAGAACTCCGCGGAGTCGGTGCCGGAGTTGGCCGCGGCGGGGTCGGTGGCGGAGGGGGCCTGCCCGAGCCCGACCTGCACCAGGACGTTCGTGATGGTGGGGATCGAGACGCGGGTGGCGAAGATGACCTTGGAGGTCGCGGTGATGGTGGGGCGGAAGGCGGTGGCGGACACGCCGGTCAGGACCGAGGCGTTGCCGGACGCGCCGCCGGTGGGGTAGGAGATGCCGCCCTTGGTGGCGCGGGCGAGGGTGCCCGGGGTGGCTCCGGTGTTGATGAAGGTGAGCTTGTTGGTGCCGGCGGCGACGGCGGACGCGGGCAGCAGCTCGAAGGACGTGAACGAGCTGATGCGGGGGGGCTCCCCGACCAGGAAGTCGTCCTGCATGAGGCCCATCTTGGCCTCGTCGCTCATGGTGTACTGCTCGACGGTCGTGAGGGGCATGGGGAACTCCTTGCGGTGGGGGTCTGCCTGGGTGGTGTCAGAGGCGGAACTCTCCGAGCTGGAGGGTGTCGTCGTCCTCGCGGGCGGCGGTCACGCCGCCCACCATGGGTCCGAAGTCGGTCTGCGTGAGCTCGCCGGAGGTCCAGAGCCGCTCGATCTCCGCCATGTAGGCGGCGCGGTCGGGGGCCTCCTGCTCGGGCTTGAGGTACTCCCACGCCCAGACGCGGCACGCCAGGGTGAGGGCGCGGTGGAACTGGCGGGGGAGGTTCGGGACGCGGTCGTCGTCGACGCTCTCGACCAAGTCGACCCACCGCCGGCGGTAGGTGAGGCTGATGGTGGGGGAGGCGGCCTCGCTGGGGGTGGGGTAGATGGACGCCCGGACCAGGGCGGGGACGCCGGCGCTGGTCTGGGGGAGGCTCCCGTCGACCGCCAGGAACCACCACCCGACGTAGGTCCGGCCCCGCTGGGCGAGCTTGCGGATGGTGTCCGGGGAGACGAGCTGCACCCCCCCGACGCCGATCCCCTCGACGGTGGCCGAGACGATCTCGGCGAAGTCGTGGGGCATGGGGATGAAGTCCTGTCCCGCCACGGCCTGGACCTTGACGGTCGTGTGCAGCAGGCTCCATGGGCGGGCGTCGGCGAGGTCGGCACCGGCGAGGTTGAAGACATCCCACGGGTCCACCCGGGAGTCCCAGGTGTTGGACCCCACGCGGTGCTTCATCTGGGTGATGTACCAGCCGGCGTTCTTCATCGAATCCCCCGAGCGGCGTCACCGCCGCCCGGGTGTGCACTGATGGGTTGGACTGGTCGAGCGGGGACGGATCAGGCGCCGCCGCCGCGCATGTGCAGGATGCCCATCCCGTTGAACGCGCACCGCTTGAGGGCGGGGGACGCGGACGCGGGGGGGGTCTCGAGGACGACGCCGAACACCGCCGCGGGGGCGTTGATGTCGTCGTGGGAGCCGGTGCCCACCGCCGGCCGGGTCCAGAGGGTCCGGTCGGCGTAGGTGCCAGGGACGTTGGTGTTGATGTTCTTGAAGGACGTGAGGACCTGGCCCGCGGCCGCGGTCAGGTCGGAGCCGCCGTTCTGCCCCACGCCGACGTACACGTCCAGCTCGCCGGCGATGGCGAACTGGCCGATGGCGCCGGGCTGGATGGTGCCGAGGGCGACGACCAGGCAGTAGTTCACGTGGGCGTTGGTGTCCGCCGTGAGCTCCAGGGCGTTGCGGCCCCAGTAGTTGTCGTTCTCGGGGTCGATGGAGTTGTACGTGGCGTTGCCCATCGACAGGGGCAGGGCGGCGACCTGGCCGCGGGTGATCGAGGTCGAGCCGCGCCAGTAGGCCCGGCGGGGCAGGAGGTCGGTCTTGAAACCGAGCGCCTTGAGGATCGAGGAGAAGCTGAGCATGGGACCTTCCTTGGTCTGGTGGGGGGCAGGGCGGAGGCCACCCCGCCCCCATGGGTGGGGGTTCGTCAGGGGATGGACGCTTACACGCCGACGGCGCAGCCGAGCCGGTTCGGCCGCTCGCAGATCATCTGCATCCACGACTCGCGGAAGACGGCCTTGAGGTCCCGCTGGCGGGCCCCGCCGTCCTTGATCACCTCGTTCATCATGTGCTTGGGGTGGAAGGCGAGGTAGAGCTCGTTGAGGTCGAGGAACCAGAACGGCGGGCGGAAGGAGGGGTAGGGCTGGGTGAAGGGCGTCGCGGTCGAGTGGTCGAGGGCCAGCTCGTCGATGACGGAGTAGCCGTCGATGGGCAGGCCGCGGAAGGTGACGCCGGAGAAGTCCGAGTCCTTCCCGTTCTGGTCGTTGGCGAACCGCTGCTCCTGCTCGGCCAGGTCGCGGCCGTTGAGCCCGGTGACGATCTTGTACCGGCGCAGGACGGACTCGCGGAAGGCCGCGCGGGAGAGGCCGCGGACCGCCTTGTCGAACAGCGTGCGGGAGAAGATCTTGCCGAAGGCCGCCCAGAGCCCCGCCTTCTTGTCCCCGGCGGCCGAGGACGAGTAGGTCTTGAGGACCGGGCGGGCGTTGGCGTTGTTCACGCGGTTGACGTTGGCGATGGTCTGGGTGGAGCCCCAGTTGGCGGGGAGCCCCTGGTAGGTGGACTCGTTGGAGCCCGCCGGGACCCAGGTGGGGATCGAGATGATGTCGCCCTTGCGGACGTTCAGGTCGATCATGTCCGTGTTGGGGATGGCGAAGAGCTGCTTCTCGATGCCCTCGTAGTGCTCGGTGTCGAGGGACGCGAAGATCTGCTGCTCGAGGCGGTTGTAGTGGGCCTCCTCGTCCCCCTCGTTGAGGTCGATTTCGGCCTCGACGATGGGCTCGTTGTTCTCGAAGAACCGCCAGGGGGCCTTGGCCTCGGGGGAGCCGGTGCGGCGCTCGATGGCCCGCTCCTCGCCCGCCTCGTAGGACCCGAAGTTGCCGGAGGTCCGGGTGAAGAGGGTCCACTTGAGCGGGTCGCCGCCGCGGACGGTCTTGTTGGTGGGGTTGTCCAGCATGTCCCCCGCGAGGTAGGACTGCCGCTGGACCAGGTTCTTGATCTCGTCGTAACCCTGAACCCGCGCCTCGCGCGTGTTGTTCAGGTAGTTCTCGAAAGTGCTGATGGGCATGGGCCGGACCCTTGTGTGGGGGCCCGGGATCCAGCGCCAGCGTCGTCAGCCCTTCACGACCCGTAGAGGTACTGAGCCAGCAGGTTCCGGTTCTCGTCGGGGGTGCGGCCCTCCTTGGCCGCGCGGAACCCCGCCTTGCGGATCTGCTCGGGGGTGGGCTTCGTGCCCTGGTTCCCCGCCGGCCTGGACGCGGATCCATCCCCGCCCAGGCCGTTGCCCGTCTGCCGCCTGAAGTCGTCCTTGGCCTTCTGCTGAGCCTTCTCCCGGACCTGGTCGAAGAAAACCACCTTGGCCGCGTCCCGCATGGTCTCGTGAACTTCCTTCACGTCGCCGGAGAGGAGGATCTCCTTCCGCTCCGGCTTGGCCATGAGGTACTCGGCCAAACGCTGGACACTGGCTTCCTCCTTGAGCATGGGGAAGTCAGCCTCCAACGCACTCAGGCCCGTGGCGAAGTTGAAGGACGCCTCCTTCTCGCGGAACTCGCGTTCGCGTTTGTCGGCGTCCTCCACCCGCTTCATGGTCTCGGCGAGCTCGGACCGGGTGCGGTCCGCTTCGTCTTGGTCCATGAGGCTGAGTGCGGCTTCCAGACCGGCCGGGATGGCGGGGGCCTTGTCGGCCTTGCCGCCCGGGGAGGGCTGGCGGTCCCCGGCGTTGGGCTTGCGGCCCTTGCCGGTCGAGGGGGGCGAGTCGGACTGACCCGCGGCCTCATCGCCGCCTTCGGGGGGCTGCTCGCTGGTCGGGGTCTTGCCCCGGCTGTTGAGCTCGCGGCCGAAGTCGGCGTGACGCTCCTTGAGCGTCTCGGCCAACTGTAGCACGGCGGCTTGCGTCATGCCATCCAGGTTGGCCGAGTCGAACTTTCCTTTGGTGAATCGGCGGATGAAGGCCTTGGCCTCCACGATCTTCTCGTTGCGCTGGGCGAGCTTGGACCGCTCGTCCCCACCCTCACCCTCGCCGTCGGTCGAAGAAGAAGAGGGGGAGCCCTCACCGCTGGGCTTGCCCCCCTCTTTCCCGTGGCCGTCCTTGGCGCCGGGCTGCTCGCCGTCTCCGACCCCTCCGGTGGGGGTGCTGCCGCCGGCCTGTTTCGACGCGCCCTCGGGGGCCTTGCCGATGGCCTTGGCGAAGCCCTCCCGCCGGATGCGGGCAAGGGTCTCGGGGTCTTTGCCGCCCTGAGCCTGCTGGCCTCCCTGGTCCCGACCCTTCCCCGCGGCGTTGGGCGCCGCGCTGGTGGCACTCCCGCCCCCCTTGCCGGCGGCTCCGTCGCCGGAGGGGTGGGTGGTGGCGGTGTTCGTGCCCGGGCTGGGCGGGGGAGCGGCCGGCGTGGAGCTGGACTCGGTGGCGGGCATGGACGGTCTCACGGGGGTTTGCGGATCTGCGGTGACGCGGTGCGGTCAGGGATCAGGCGGTGGGCTTGAACAGGACCGCCCGGACGGCGGCGTCCTTGGCCTCCAGGAGCTTGCGGAGGGCGACGGTCGCCTCGGCGTTCTGCGGCCCCTGGGCCAGGCGGTGGGCGAGGTCGTGAAACGGCTTGCTCACGGCCTGGAGGGCGGGCGGGAGGTGGGCGAAGGCGAAGAACTGCAGCACGGCGGCGACGGCCGGGTGCGGAATCGCCTCGGGCGGGAAGGACCCGGAGAACGCCGCGTCGAGGTTGTTCGTGTCGGCGGGGTTCGCGCGGAGCATGACGGCGGTGTTGATCGCCGACATGGTCTCCTTCTTGGCGTCCGGCCGGCGGCCGAGCGTCGTCTCGATGCCGACGTTGCAGTACTCCTCGCCCCCGCCGAGGCTGATGATGGTGGCGGGGATGAGGACGCGGTCGCCGATGGTCAGGGGACGGGAAATGGCGTCGTGCACGGGTGGGATTCCAGGGGGGGCGGGTGGGGCGGTGGACGATCAGGCGGTGGTGGCGTCGTTGGCCGGGGCGGGGGCGGCGCGGCGGCGGCGGGGGGCCGGGGCGTCCTCCTTGGCCGGCTCGGCGGGCGTGCGGGGGGCGCGGGGCTCGGTCTCGGGGACGGTGGCGCTCACGAAGTTGAGGGCCGGCCACTCCCAGGGCGTCTCCTCCCCCTCGGTGAGCTTGGCGCCGGGGGCGAGGACCAGGACGTTGCGGACCTGCTCGACCTCGGGGCGGCCGTTGTCGAGGAGGGCGGAGTTGTAGACGAGCACGTTCACGATCCGGGTGGGGGGCTGGCCGGGGTCATCCTCAGTCGCGGGGCGGCCGGAGTCGGCGCCGACCTCGTCGATCACGACGGCGCGGCGGGGGGTGAAGGGGCTCGCGCGGTGGGCCCCGTAGAACAGCATCACGGGCTCCAGGACGGCGGGCGGGGTGGTGGTGGGGGTGGCGGCGGTGTCGGTCACGGGCATGGGCTCAATCCCTGGGGGTGAAACCGAGGGCTTCGCAGTAACGCCTGCGGTCCTCCCGGTTGCGGATGATGGGGCGGTCGTTGAGGGTGCGGAGGGTGCCGTCGGTGTTGCGCTTGACGGGGTGCCCGTCCAGGCGGTCGGCCACGGCGGGCCGGTCGGGGTCGTCGTAGGGCAGGCTTTGGGACACGGGGATGGCCTGGCCGCGGTACTTCACGCCCCCCTGGCCGTCGCGCACGCCCACCACGGGGGCGAACAAGACCCGGTTGAACGTGCCTTCGGCGTCGGGCTCGGTGGCCTCGACCCACGAGCCGTCCTCGAGGAACTGCACCGCCATGGGCGGTGGCGTCTTCATCGACGCGACGATCTCCCGCTTCTCCCCGAGGGCGTTCTTGTACTCGTAGACCGCCATGGATCACGCTCCCGCCGGGACGGCGCCCCGGGATGCCTGCTGGCCAAAGGACGAGGCCTGGGACCGGGTCTGCTGGGCGACGCCGCCCCCGGGCCCGCGGCCGAACCCGCCCGGGCTCGACATCCAGGACGAGCTCCCGCCGCCCATCCTCGCGCCCCCTCCCATGGCCGTGCTCTGGTTCCCCGGGCCCACGCCAACTCCGCCGGCGCCGCCCATGGGCTGACCGAGCCCCAGCCCCATCCCGCCCATGATGGCCCCGACCTGCATCTGCACCAGGACGCGGACCATCGGCCACTTGATGTAGCGGCGGCCCCCCTTCTTGATGTTGAGGGTCTCCATGGTGTCGTTGATGAGGTCCTCCCAGCCGATGGCCGCGGAGGCGAGGGGGTTGGCGAGGATGCGGTCGACGACGGCGGTGACGAGGTTGAAGACCTCGGTCATCCGGGCCCGGAGGGCGTTCTGGTCGACGTGCTCCATGGTGTAGGGCTCGATGTCCAGCTCGAGGTCGTCGAAGCTCGCGTCGTCGCCCTCCTGCACGCCGCCCCTGAAGTACCCCTGCACGGTCTCTCCCGTCATGGGGTCGTCGATCGGGACGGGGAACTCGACCATGTCGCTGTTCCACATCAGCCACGCCACGCGGGTCAGGAGCTCGCGGGTGCACGCGCGGAACCGGGACTGGATGTACTTCACCCGGCGGTCGGCGGCGCTGCTGGCCTCGACCACGGCGGTCGCGGTGGCGTCGGCGTCGACGTTCCCCTGGCGGACCTGGCTGAGGCCGGTGAGGGTCTCCCAGTCGTTGTCGAGGAAGGCCATGTACTCGGCGGTGGCCTGCTGCACGCCCCCGAACTCGAACTCCTGCAGCTTGGAGAGGGCCTCGACGGCGAGGATGCCGTTGTTCTCCTTGTTGACGATGGCCCGGGCGAGCTTGGCGCCCTCGACAGCGAGCATCTTCTTCGCGGCCCGGGCGTCGTCGCGGGCCTTCTTGCGGTGCTCGTCCTGCTCCTCGACGTTGCGGGCGAAGAGGGCGGTGAGGCTGACGGGGTAGGCCTGGCCCCGGACCCACACCACGCCGAAGATGACGTAGGGGCCGGCGGGGTGGCCGAAGTAGTCGACGGGCTGGCGGAGGAACACGCCCTCGGACTCCCGCACGTGGGGGGTGTACCCGATGCAGTAGATCTTCCGGGTGACGCGGCACCAGATGTGGAACACCACGACCTCGTCGCGGTCCAGGTCCTCGTTCGACAGGTCGTCGTGCAGGGTCTCGCGGCGGATCTCGTCGGTCTTGGGCTCCTGGGCGAGCTTTTGCACCGCGGCCGCGTCCCAGACCGGGGCGCCGGTGGGGTCGGTCTCCTCGAGCATCTCGCTGAGGTTGCGGACCTCCCAGTGGTACATGAACTGGGCCTGATCGGGGGACGTGTCGGGGTCGCTGCCGAACTGGGTCGGCATGATGTACTGGGCGTCGGGGATCAGGGCGGGGATCTGCACGCCCATGCCGGCGTAGTCGCGGAGGGTCGAACCCTTGCGGGGGACCAGGCGGACGCGGAGCACGCCGTAGTCCCAGAGCATGTCGTCGGCGACCTTGTCCAGGATGGTGAAGAGGCTGACGCGGTTGATCCAGGCGTTGAGCCCGAACCGGAGGGCGTCGGCGTGCTGCGCGGCCTCGGGGGCGAAGGTGTCGATGAAGACCGCGGGGTTGGTCGAGACCACCGAGGGCTTGATGTCGGAGATGAGCTTCCACCACGCGCCGGAGTGCACGTCGCGGGCCCCCTTCCACGCGGTGGTGTGGTGGGGGCCGACGAAGTTGCGGATGCGGCTCTCGGACTTGCCGGTGATGCCGCGGCGGTGAGTCTGGGATCGGTCGAGCCGGCGTCGCCACCACCCGGGGGAGTAGCGGGGCGTCTGGGTCGTCTTGCTCGTTGGAGATGCGACCACCGTGGGCTCCCGTCCGTGGGGCCCATCAGTGCACGCGGGGAGAGTATACCGCCCCTCAGACGAACGTGTCGCGGGCGTTCTCCTCGGCCTCGTCCCCGAACTGCCCCTCGTGGCGGAGGATCCACCCCAGGCTGTTGGGGGGCGGGGGGGGCTCGGTCACGGGCTCGGTGGGGTCGATGGCCTCGGCGGCCATGGCGGCGTAGCGCATGGCGTCCATCCCGTGGTCGCCGATCTTGAGGGGCTCCTCGATGGCGGGCTTGCCCTCCTTGGGCGGGGCCCAGACGTACCCGCCGAACTCCTCGAGGGTGCTGCAGGGCTTGCCGCGGGCGGAGAGGGCCCCGTCCCGCTCGATGAGGGCCTGGCGGAGGATGAACAGGCGGGGCTTGCCGTCCTGGGCCCGGCGGAGGCGGCGCTTCACGGCCTCGATGCCGGGGATCACGTCCTTGCGGGCGGCGGCGGTGGGGATGCCGGCGGCCCAGAGGGTGGCCCGGTCCTCGGCGTCGTGGTCGGCGACGGTGAGGTCGATGGGCTCCCCTTCGGAGTTGTCGAGGATGATCTCGGCGTGGTCGGCGACCAGGCGTTCGGCCCGGTAGATCTCCCGGTACAGGTACATCCGCCCGTCGGGGTCCAGGGCCCACCACTGGCAGACGAAGGGGTTGGTGAAGCCGAAGTCGATGGACCGGATCCGGCGCCACCTCCGCCACCCCTGGGGCATGGCGTCGATGACGTGGATGCGCTCGTCGAAGGCGTCGTAGACCACGCCCTCGGCGGCGGTCCACAGGCCCTTGCGGAGGCGGTCGTGGTTGTACCCGGTGAGCTTGTCGAGCTGGCCGATGTAGACCTCGCCGTCGGGGGTCCACCCCTTGCCGTTGTGCCACTTGGGGTTGTCCTCGTGGCGGGAGGGGATGGAGGTGATGCGGCCGGCGTCCATCTCGATCTTGAGCCAGTGCTTGGGCCCGGCGGGGTTGCAGTCGAGGATGATCTGGGAGAAGGGCATCCGCTTGTAGCGGTGCAGGCGGGTGGTGAGCTTCTGGAAGTCGTCGTAGGTGAACTCGGTGGACTCGAAGCAGAGGATCAGGTCCCACTCGGTGGACATCACGCGGCGGGAGTCGGAGCCGTCGGCGTTCTTCATGCCCCCGCAGACCAGGGTGGAGCCGTTGGTGAGGTCGTAGCTGGCGCGGGTCTTGCGGTTGGCGCCGTCCTTGAGGGGGTGGCCGTCGGGGAGGACCTCGTTCTCGAAGGTGGCCAGGACGGACTCGGTGAGGTCCGCCCGGAGCTTTCGGAGGAGGAGGATGCGGGCGTTCGGCCACAGGTTGGCGCAGAGGAACCCCTTCTCCAGGACGGTCCTGGTCTTGCCGGTGCCGGCGGGACCGTGGTAGCAGATGGCGGGGTCGCGGCAGTAGATGAGCTGCCGGGCCCCCCCGCGGGGCTCGAAGGGGCGAAACTCTGGGCGGAGGACGGGAACGGGCACCGCGGGCGGCTCCAGGAGGGGCGCCCATCAGTGCAGGGGTCAGGGTATCAGGCGGGAACGGGCTTGCCGGCGACGAGGAGGCACGCGGCGCCGAGGGCGTGGACAGAGGTGGGGAGGTTCTGAGCAAGCCAGTGCGGCTCGCATGGGTCGTCGCTGTTGAGGTCCCGAACACCCCAGTTACCTTCATCGGGGTCAATGGCACACGGGATGCCCGGAGCACTCTGGTTCTCCACCCACTCCCACGCCGCGCGGAACCACTGGTCCACCATCGACTCAATCACAACCGGCAACGCCTCTGCGTAGCACGCCGGGAAGCACCGGCGGACGTGGTGCCACAGATACTCCACCACCTCGGCCTCGGTCCACTGGGCGTAGAGCTTCATGTTCACACCTTGTTGGGGTCGATGTTGATGTACTGCTTCACCAGGGCCTCCCCGGTCTGGACCTCACGCTCCTTGAGCCGAACGTCGTCGTCGTGGTGCTCGTCCTTCTGCTGAATCGCGGCGATCATGGCCGCGGTCCTGGTCAGGCTGGCGAGGGCGTCGATGGTGGCGACCTTCTCCGAGGGCTTCTCGACCTCCCGGAGCTGGCGCCGGGCGGCGTCCACCGCCTCCACCATCCCCTTCACGATCTTGGTCTGGACGGACTCGTCCATCGCCCGGAACCGCCGCGGGGCGTCCTTGGCCATCTGGCGGACCAGGCCCCGGTCCTTCTCGCTGGCCATGTCGATCTCGACCGACGGGCCCGGGAGGGCGGGCTGGCCCTTCACCCCGGGACGGGGCGCGGCCGCCCCTCCCGGCAGAGGCGGGGTTTTTGACCCACTGGACTTGGGGGTTTTGCGGGTCATCGCTTGACTCTACGCCCAAAGGGGAAGACGGTGCCCAAAGATCAAGTCTCACGGGTGGGAGCGGGACGCCACGGTCTTCGGCCTCAAGGCGTCCGCCCTCTGGACCTCGAGGTTGGTGGCGTGGCCCATGAGCCCCACCAGCAGGCCGGCGACGATGATGAGCACGAGGGCCAGGTCCGAGACGGGCTGGGGGAGGGTGCGGCTGCCGATGCTCACGGTGGGGGCGGGGGTGGCGTCGCTGTCGTCGTACTGGCCGCGGCGCTCGCGGCAGTCGGAGCACCCACAGAACAGGGTGTCGTGCTCGCCGCAGACGGTGCAGGGGGAGCCGGGGCCGTTCCGCCAGTCGTGGCAGCCGATGAGGCAGAGGATCTTCACGGGGTGGTCTCCATGGGGGCCCACATGGGCCAGGGGCCGACCTCGAGCTCGTAGAGCCGGCGCCACGCGGGCAGGTTGACCCCGGGGGAAGGCGGGCACATGCCGGCCAGGAAGACGCCGGCGACGTAGGGGATGGCCCTGGGGGAGGGGTCGAACATGATGGGGATGCGGGGGTCGACGCGGGCCTGGACGCTGAGGTGGCAGGCCTGGCAGAGGGCCATGAGGTTCCACCGGGCGTTGTTGGCCTTGTTCCCGTCGAAGTGGTGGACGGTGAGGCACCGCCCGCGGCCGGGGTCGTGGGGGTGGCTGCACCGGACGCACTTCCAGCCGGCGTCGTCCTTCACGGCCTTGGCGATGTCCTTCCAGTCGGCGGTGTACTCGCCGCTTGTGGGGGTGCCCATGGTGTCCTCACGCGGGGAAGAGGGTGCGGGCCTTGGTGTCGGCGCGGTACTGCTTCCACTTCGAGCCGGAGACGATGCCGTTGCCCACCGCGAGGTCGTCGAGGAACTCGGCGATGTGCTCGAGGAGGGCCCGGTCCTGGTCGGTGAACTCGCCCATCCCCGGGTCGTCCCGCCCGCCGGGGAGGGTGATGCCGAGGGCCTCGGCGGCGGAGAGGAGGTTGGGCTTGGTGACCTTGGGCACGTGGGCGGCGACGCGGGCGGCGACGAGGGCGAGGATGCCGGCGCGGGTGAGGGCGCGGAACCCGGGCTGCTCGCTGATGTACTTGAGGGCGTCCTCGACGAGGCGGGACTCGCGGCGGCTGAGGTTGTTGCGCTTGGCTTCGGTCTGGGTCTCGTGCACGGGGGGTCTCCTGGTGAGGGGTGCGGGGGTCAGGCGAACAAGGGCGCGTCTTTGGCCCGGGGATCGACGAAGGTGGACGGCTTCTCGGCCTTCCCGATGCGGATGCGGGCGAGAGCGGCGTACTCGGGGTTGAGCTCACACCCCACGCCATGCCGGCCGAGCTCCCGGGCGACGGCGACGGTGGTCCCGCTGCCGAGGAACGGGTCGAGGACGGTGCAGGGGACCGGGTCCGCCGGCGGGCACTGGCAGGTGGGCTCCCAGCCGGTGGTGCGGGTGGCGACGCCGGCCACGGTGTTCGCACAGTGGTTGCCGGTCCCGTCGGCGCCGTCCCGCTTGGTGATGGCGTTTGGGCGGTGGCGGGTGAGCTTCTCGCGGGCGACGATCCGTCGCCACGGAGCACCGCACGCCGGGCAGCAGCCCTTCTCGGAGGTCCCGGCCTTGATCGCGCGGCGGGGGATCTCGGTCGGGAAGGTGGCGAAGTGGGCCTCGGCATAGGGCTCGGGGCCCAAGTGCCAGACGTTGCGCAGGTTGCGGGTGCCGTCGGAGGCCGGCCGGTCACCGCTGTACGTCGCGTTGCCGTTGTTCCCGGCGTGCTTTGCCCCGCCGATGGGGGGCATGGCGTCCCACGACCCGGTGGCACCGACTTCCCTCACGGCCTCGGCGTCGTAGAAGTAGCGGTCGGAGCGGGCGAGGAGGAAGATGGGCTCCCACGCGGAGGTTGGGCGGTCGGTCACGCTCTCGGGCATGGGCGATTTCTTGGCCCACACGATGGCCGAACGCAACCACCACCCGTCCGCCAGGAGGGCGAGGACGAGCCTCCAGGGCATCAGGCAGAGGTCCTTCTGCTTCATCCCCCGTGGGGCGGGAACCCACGCCCGGCCCACCGCTCCAGCCTCCCGGGCCTGTTCGTGCAGGCCGGCCGGCAGGACGCTTCCGCGCTGCTTCTCTCTGGCCAAACGAGTCTGCTGCTGCCCCTCCCCGGCGCCTTCGAGGGTTCCTTTGTCACCCTGGCTTCCGCCTCTCCAGCTGCCGGCGTAGCTGTCCCCGACGTTGAGCCAGAACGTGCCGTCGTCGCGCAGGACGCGCCAGACCTCGCGGGCGACCGCCACCATGTGGTCGATGTACTCCTCCGGCGTCGGCTCCAGCCCGATCTGCCCCTCCACGCCGTAGTCGCGGAGCCCCCAGTAGGGCGGGCTCGTCACCGCACAGTGCACCGACCCGGCGGGCAGGGTCCTGAGCCCGTCCAACACGTCACCGACCAGGATGCGGACGGGCTCGCTCACCGGGCACCCCCGGCCGTGCTCCACAGCGGGAGGTCCATCCTGGCCTTGTGTGCGGTCTCCCGCCGCGCCATTCGAGCCCGCCACGCCAGCTCGGCCCGGCAGGCCCGAGACGCCGCCAGGAGGGGGCAGAACGCCCGCCCAATGCCGTAGATGGCCGTCCCGTCCGCGTTCTTCGCGTGCACGAGGGACCGGCCCTCCATGTCGGTGTAGACGGGCACGATCACGGGGCTCCCCTCCTGGCCCGCAGGGCCTCCACGCCGAGGCACACGACCTGCTGGCCGCCGAACTCGCGGCGGGGGGTCCGGAACTCGACGCGGTACACGTCGGGGGCGACCTTGGCCAGGACGCGGCAGGGGGCGGGGGCGACGCCCTGGGACCAGAGGACCTCCTGGCCGACCTCGAAGGACTGGGCGCGGGCGGCGCGGGTGGCCTCGAGGCGCTGAGCCAGGACGGTGGTGGTGGTCTCGTGGGAGACGGACTTGCGGGGCATCAGGCACCCCCGATGGCCGACTCGGCCATTTCCCAGGCCCGCTTGGCCTGGTCGCGGATCTCGATGAGGGCCTTCTGCTTGGCCTGGATCTCCTTCTCGGCCTCGGCGACATGGCGGGCGTGCTCGGCCTGCATGTCGCGGAGGATGCCGCGGGCGGCCTCGAGGTCGCTGGTGGCTTTGCGGAGGCGGGAGCCCAGGTCCCCAAGGTCGACGACCTCAGACTCGGCGATGGCGGCCTTGAGGCTCGCGGCGGCGGCGGCGTCGATGACGGGGGAGACGGTGGGCTGCATCTGGACGCGGTGCATGGGCTGGGCTTTCAACTCTCGGGCCTCCAGGGCGGTGGGTTCGGGGACGCGCTTGATGACGGGCATGGGGGGAGGAGGGGGCTCGGGCCACGGGCCCCCGTTCTGCGAGGGCCAGTCCTGGATGTGCTCCCAGGGGACCTCCTCGTCGATCTTGTGGCCGAAGGGGCGGACGACGGCGCGGTGCTTGTTCGCCCCCTTGAGCACGGCGCCGACGGCGTGGCCGTTCTTCTGGCCGCCGAAGATGCGGACCTTGCGGCCGATCCCGAGCCGGCCGCGTTCGTAGTCGAGCGTGTCACCCATGGGACTTCTCCTTCAGCCGCGCGGCGGCAGCGCCGAGCTTGCGGCGGTTGAACTGCTCCACCCACCCCTGGGGGGGCTTCTCGTTCTCGATGAGCGAGCGGCAGTAGCCGACGGGGTTCTTGACGGGGTCGGGGCCTCCCTCCCGCATCCTGACCTCGTCGGCGGTGCGCTCGAGGGCCCAGGCCACGAGGGGCTCGGAGACGCCCCTCCGGGCGGCGATGGCGGCGGCGGCCTTGCGTTCGATCCCGGGGAGACCGGCAAGCAGCATCGAGCAAAGAACCCCTTGCCGCGCTTCTTCCGAGGCAGGCAGAGCCCGGGAGGGGCGGTCGGGCCGGGTCTCGGGCGCTGCTTGCTCTGATTCGCAAGCAGTGTCTTTCTGCTCTTTGCTGCTCTGCTCTCTGCTCTGCTCTGCTTGGTCGAGACGTTTGTCCGGACCAATGTCCGGACGGTTGTCCGGACGAACGTCCTGACGCTGGAGCCTCTTTCGGACCGACTCCCCCGCCCGGGCCTTGGCGGACTCGGACATCCACTCTTCCCACTTCGGGATGACGAGCTCCTGAGTCTTGGGGTCGATGTCGAGCCACCCCTTCTCGCTCTTCCCCTCCCGGAAGGTCCGCAGGGCCTCGCAGAAGCCCTTGCAGTTGACGACGCGGGAGTCGATGTGGGCGGCGGTGTAGGGCCCGAGACGGCCGTCAGCGGTCACCCTGGCGGCCCAGGACCAGAACCGCACGAGCTTGCCGACCACGAGGTCCGGGTCCTTCGCCCGGACCTTCTGGGCGATCCACAGCACGTCCGGATCGTCGACCAGGGCGGTGCGGATGGGGATGTAGTCTTCGCCGCCGGCCATGGCGGGTTCTCCTCTCAGGACTTGAGCTTCGACAGCACCTCGCGCCGAGCCGCGATCTTCCGCCTGAAGTCGTCGCGTTCGGACTCGTACCTCTTGGTCAGCGCGTCGAGCCTCTCCTCGGCGATGCGGAGTTGCGCCTCGTGCGATCTGACGAGGCGTTCGAACGGGGTCAGAGGCTTCTTGGGCGTCTTCTTCGCGGGCATGATGTGTCTCCTGTCAGGGGTTCAACTCGGTCTGCTTGCGGCGCGGGCGCCCGATGCGGAAGCTCCGGTGAAGCCGCTCCAAGATCTCGTCGTTCAGGTGGCTGGCGTAGCCGGCGATGGCGGAGGCGGTCTGGTGGTGGGCGTTGACGGCTGCTCGTGTGACGGCGGCGTTGATCCCGTCCCTGATGGCGTGCCTGATCTCGGTGTGCAGGTTCCTCTGTGCGGGCGTCATGGGCCTACTCCTCGGTGCGGAGGCGGAGCCCGTTCAGGCTGGCGGCCTGGCCGGGGGTGGGGAGGACGATGTCCGACACGCCGAACTCCTGGCGGACCTTGGCGGCGACCTTCTCCAGGCCCTTGACCAGGTCCGGCGCGGGGCCGGTGGCGATGACCTCGGCGTGCTCGGGGCGGCCGGCGGGGATGGCCACGACGGCCACGTACAGGCCGCGCTGCATGAACGCGGCGCTCGCCTGGCATAGGTGCACCGCGGCGTTCATGACCTGCATGATCTGTTGGGGTCCGAAAGGCTCCCACGGGACCTGGCCGGCGGGATCGGCGGGGGGCGTGGGAGGGGTTGGGGGGGTGGCGTCCTGCATGGGGGTTCTCCTGAAACCGCCAGCCGAGCAACGCGCCCGGCTGGCAGCCTGTGTTCCCGGACCAATACGGGTTCAGTCCGGATGAGCCCGCCTCCCCCGCTGGGGGGCCGCGGGCCGTGGTTGGTCAGAACTTGGTGGCGCGGCGGGCGACCTTCCCGTACTCCATGCTGGCGACGCGGAGCTCGTTGGCGAACTCCCACTGGCCACGCCAGAGGCGGTCGAACTCGTCCTCGCGGAGAATGATGTTCACGTTCGTCGAGGCGTCGAGCTGTTCGATGATGCGGTTGAAGTCGTCGACCCGGTTGATCGGTGGGTGGACCGAGATGTAGTAGCCGCGCTCGGGCGTCGGGGCCTTGGAGACGGCGTGCTTGGCCATGGCGACGGCCTGCTTATGGACCGCCGCCCGGTACTTCTTGTGGGCCTTGGCGTACTCGGCGAGGTGCTTCTTCTTGCCCACCAAGACCCGGTTGCGGAGGTGGACCCTGTCAACGCTGATGTTCTGCACGGGTGGACTCCTGGACGGGCTTCGGGCGCCGTCGGCCCTGAAACCCGGCGCAACCGGACAGACGGCGGCGCCGGGGAGGAAGAGAGAGAACACCCGGCCCGGCCGTCAGGCCGGGACCAGGTGGTGGGGGTTACTCGTCGATGCCGTCGGGGTCGCCGAAGAAAATCCGGACGCGGTCGTGGGTGATGTCGGCCACCAGCATGTCGTGGACCTTCCGATCCAGGTCGCGGAGATGGCGGTCCAGCTCGCCGGCCTTGAGCTTGAGGATGATCTTCTGCTCGGTGGGGTGCACGTCGACCGCGCACCGGAAGGTGGAGAGGATGGGGCTCGGGACCAAGCCGGGCCCCTCGTCGAAGAGGTTGGAGTAGACGGGGATGGTGACGGTCAAGTCCTCGATTTCCCGCAGGTCCTTGTCGGCCACGCCGGCGATGGCGGCCTCGACCCGGCGGCCGAATCTGGCCCGGCCGGTCTGGACCGTGGAGTCGCCCTCCTCGTTCTGGGACCACTTGAGGGCCCGGACGATGTCGATGACGGTCGAGGGGGTGTAGGACCCGTTGATGTTGACCCGCAGGGCCTCCACGAACTCCCGCTGCCCCAGCCAGGACCCGTGCATGGACAGGAGGGCGTTGAACGGGTCGGACTGGTTGAGATGCAGCGTCAGCCGCTCGCGCCGCTCCCCGGTCTCGTCCAGGGTGACGATCACGCGGCCGTGGTGGATCCAGACGAAGACCAGGGGGTTCCGGAGGGTCGCGGAGGTCGCCCCCTCCGGGATCCTCGGGTGCAGCTCGTCGTTCCCCACGAACTCGTTGATGAGCTTGGCCAGGGACTCGACCGTCGCGGCCTCGTACTCCCGGGGGTGGGGGGGGGAGATGTGGCGCTCGAGCTTGCCCTCGCGGAAGTTCCAGAGGTGGGCGATGTGGGGCGGGAACCCGGAGAGGACCATGCCCGCCGGGGGCTTGTTGTTGTCGGCCTTCACGGCCAGGGCGGCGTTCTGCTCGAGGACCTTGAGGGCGAGGTCTAAGGCCGTCGCGGGCCGGCCCTCGTCCACCAGGGGGATGTTCTGCAGGGACAGTTCCTTCTTCATTGGTCGACTCCTTTCGGGGTGGGGTGTGCTTGCCGGTCTCTCCCGGCCGTCACGAGTTTGCTGGGTTGGTTCGCGGTCTCGTCGCTACGGGGAGGGTGCGTGCGCCGATGGGCGCAACCCGGACGCCAGCCTGCCGGAGATGGATCAGCGCTTCCTCGGGCGGTCCTGCTGGCCGAGGAGCATCCCGGGCGGGGGCTCGGCGCTCGCGTCCCCGATGCCCTTGGTGGGGGTGGGGGCGGGGGTTGGGGAGGGCTCAGGGGCCGCCTGGGCGGAGGCGGTGGGGGTGGTGGGGGCCTCCTGAGGCTTGGGCTCCTCACCCTTGAGCTTGGACAGGGCCTCCTCGGTCCTGGACCGGCCGTCCCCCTTGGGCTCCTGGGCGTCCTTCACGGGGAAGAGGACCTCCACGGTGTCCGCCCCGCTCTCGATGGCGGCGATGGAGCCGTGCAGGATCACGAGGTCCTCGACGGTGAGGGCCCCGCGGAGGGCCCGGCCCATGGTCGAGAGGACCCGGGCCTCGTCCACCCCGAACTTCGCCAGGGTGTCGAGGGCCTTGCCGATGACGGCGTCGGCGCCGTGCTTGGCGATGGCGGCCTCGATCTTCTCCCGCACGCCCCCCTTCGCCTTGTCCAGGGCCCGCTTCACGAGCCACCCGGGCACGGCGTTGAGGATGACGTTCCGCACCGCCTTGGACTGCCCGATCTGGAACCGGATGTCGTCCTTGCGGGCGTCGTCGAACTTGCCGTACACCTTCCAGCCCTTGGCCTGCCGGAACTGGCGGGCGAGGGTGAAGCCGGTCTCGAGGTCCACGAACGTCGCGGTGAAGATCCAGGCGTCGCGGGTCTCCTGGATCTCGCCCAGGTCCACCGCGCAGTTGCCGTAGCACCGCACCAGGGCCATGGCGAGCTCCTTCGAGGGGCCCTCGATGAAAAAAAAAAAAAAAAAAAAAAAAAAAAAAAAAAAAAAAAAAAAAAAAAAAAAAA
>ERZ650308.127-NODE-127-length-41852-cov-37.536881_pt1 | contig 41852 bp, 38 predicted proteins | sample MGYA00376244_ERZ650308 | MGnify/ENA primary metagenome ERZ650308 (study PRJEB26733, sample SAMN07839295) | wastewater metagenome | biome: small river; feature: stream; material: water | place: USA: North Carolina | collected 2016-04-26 ... | reverse complement strand
CGTAATCAGCGCCATTTTTACGTTTCGCATCACCTAATTCCACCATGCGATCTCTGGTGTCCATCATGATTTTACGTGGCGATAATTTTTTACCCGTCAAGTTTGCTGGACAAGATGAAGTACAACGACCACATTCCGTACACGTATATGCATCCATTAAATTCTTCCAAGTCAAGTCAGTGACATCTTTAGCTCCAAAACGTTGTGGTTCTTCATCCGAAGTTGGTTGCGCAGCGTAAGGATCGGCATTTGGATCCATCATCAGCTTCACTTCGTTTGTTACCGATTCCATATTCGTAAACTTTCCTTTTTTAGCTAAATTGGAATAATACGTATTTGGAAAAGCCAATAAAATATGGAAATGCTTAGAATAAGGAAGGTAATTCAAGAACGCAAGCACCATTGCGAAATGTCCCCACCAGCCAATTTGTTCCAAACTATGTAACGAATGTAGCGACAAACCATCAAATAAAAGTGGACCTAACCAAGATGAAATAGCGAAATTGTACGAAGCATGACCTTGCAATACATGAGCAACTTCATCAGCTCCATTCATGGTGAAAATACACGAAACCAACACAATTTCCATCAACAGAATTAGGTTTGCATCCTTTTTAGGCCAACCAGCTAATTCCTTCATGTTCAAACGAGGTAATTTCAATAAATTTCTGCGCGCTAAGAACGCAACTGTTGCTATCAAAGCTAGCAAAGACAAGACTTCGATAAACGAAATCATAAACGTGTAGAATCCTCCTAATGCTGCTGCAAACGTTCGATGTCCGTTTGTAATACCATCTGTTATGATTTCAATTAATTCGATTTGAGTGATGACAAATGCTGCATATAATGCCAAGTGAAGCAAAGCTGGAATTGGTCGCGTGAACATTTTCTTTTGTCCCAATGCTACCAAAGCCATTGTTTTCCAACGTTCTGCTTTGTTATCAGAACGATCAATTGCTCGTCCCATGTGAATGTTTGCGACTATTTTACGGACATTCCAAAAAAAGAATCCGAAACCTGCACAGCATAAAATGCTAAAAACTAATATTGAAATCATAGTAATTGATTAATCAGGAATAGTATCCAATAATTTACGTAATTTTTTCTCGTCTTTTCCGCTGATTGGAACACCTTTTGTTTTGCCTCCAAAAACCGAAATATGGATGTATCTTTCTGGATGTACTTCAATGTCATCGACTAACTCTTGTAACTCTTTGTTCGTTTTTACCAACTCGTTATACAATTGATCATCTTTCAATAATTTACCAATACTTCCTTTACCACTATTCACCTCTTCTAAGGTCATGTTGAGTTTTTTAATGGTCATTTGGGCATCTAAAATCACCGATTTGTAATCTACAGTAACCAAATCATCAGTGATCTTCTTTGTATTACCAAGAATACCCGCAATTTTATCGTTACTTGCTTTTAAATTCCCTGTGATACTTTCTAGATTGGTGAAAATTCGTCCCATTTTAACGCGCTCTGATGCAACCAAAGTTTCCAATTCTACTGCTACGTTACCAAATCGGTGAATTGCAATTTTAACTTCTTGCATGGACGCTTGAATTTGTGAAGTCGCGGTTGTATCCCAGAATCCTTTTAATGAATTTACCGTTTTGTCGACTGTACTCATCAAACCTTGTAGTTTTTGAGTGATAGGATCAGCGTATGCTTTTACTTGCGACATAATATCTTGCGCCACAGTACCGTAAATAACGTCATTAGGAGCATAAAATCCTTGACTTGGTATTGGGTTTAACGTCAATAACAAACCTTTGTTAAACAAATCAAACGAACCAATTTCTAATTTGGAACCTTTTGGGATTTTAAAATTATTTTCATTGATATTAAACGCAACTTTTACCATTGAAGCTGAGTCTCCTGTTGGATTGTATTCAACAGATAAAACTTTACCTACAATGACACCATTGACATAAACTGAAGTCGCTGGTCCTAATCCACCTGAATTAGGAAAATATGCAATGTATTGATCGTCACCACCCAAGAATGAATTTCCTTTTAAAAAATTGACTCCAGCTACCAATAAACTTATTGATAAAATGGTAATAATTGCTGCTTTTATTTCTTTTGAAATTTTCAAAACCGTTTAATTTTCTGCTAATTTAATAGCTTTTTCTAAATTGATGCGCTCTCCATTTTGAAAAGCCACTACAAAAGCATTTGGAAAACCTTTTTGTCGGAGTTCGTTTTTATATGCATTTGCAGCTTTAAAATCATTTTCAAACTGACCTGTTGTGTATTTGAAAAAACCATCTTGTTGGTATTCCATCACTTCAAAACCTTTGAAACGAGTAGCGTTTTTGGCTAATTTCACTTCAGATGTTTCAATTTGAATCCTAAAGGTAACAAGTTCTTTAGTAGGTTCAACAGTTGTCGGTAAATTTTGTTTTGGAGCTTCTGGAACTTCCTCAACAATTGGCTTATTTGTTACTGAAGTAACACCTTCTAAATCGCTTTTGTATTTTTCAAAAGCACTGAACATCGCATTTGCCATTCTAATCTGCCCGTCATTTTCTCCCAAAAACTTTTCTTCACCTGGATTTGTTAAAAATCCAGTTTCAATTAACACACTCGGCATCGTTGTTTTGTACAACACAAGAAAACCTGCTTGTTTAACTCCCCTGTCGTAACGTCCAAGTTTTTTAAATTCTTGTTGTAATTTACTTGCAAATAAAATGGATTGATCAAGAAAAACGGACAGTTGAAGTTGACGTGCAATAATAGCATCTGGTGATAAATCAAAATCCTTGTACTTTTCACCTTTATCAGCTTCCAAATAAATGGTGCTATTTTCTCTATCGGCTATTTTTGCTTGTGACTCGGTTCTGTGCAAACCTAAAACATACGTCTCAGAACCAAATGCTGCAGGTGAAGCAGAATTTGCGTGAATACAAATGAATAAATCAGCTTTAGCGCGATTAGCAATCTTTGCACGCTCATCTAACTCCACAAACACATCCTTATCACGTGTGTAAATGACTTTTATACCAGGATATTTTGCTTTGATTGCATTCCCTAATTTTAATGCGATGGATAAACAAACGCTTTTCTCATTGGAAGCTGCTCCATGACATCCTGGATCCTTACCACCATGTCCAGCGTCAATGACGACAGTTTTTATAGCTGAATTAATTGTATCCTGTTTGCTACTTGTAGATTTGAAAGCTAATAATACAAAAGGTATACTAGCAAAAAACAATTTTATTACTGATTTCTTATTTTTCATATCCAACTGGTACAATTTTATTTGTAAAATTACTTGGAGTTACAACGACAAATGATTGCTTTTAAAAAACTTATTTATGTTCCAATGTTAATAACACAAATCACGCTATTAAAAAATGAAAAATGTGAAAGAACGTTACACAATTTACTCGTGCGAAAGTAATTTTGTAGCTTTGTGTTCGTTAAACAACAAGTGTATATTCTGAAACAACATATTTCTTTCTCAAAAAGCATCCATAAAATCATTGGCTTGTTGTTGTTTTTGTTGATTTCAACAGCAAACGAGCACCTTCATGCGCAAACAAACGATAGCATTTCAAAAAAAAGAGTAACACTGAATAAAAGTGATTTCACTTCGCTCGTAAAATACAATGCTGCAGATTCCATTTATTCCGATTTCAAATCGCAACAACTTCATTTATATGGCAAGGCTTTTTTATCGTACGAAGGTATTTCAATGAATGCTGGTTATATACTTGTTGATTTCGGTAAAAATGAAGTCCTCGCAACCTATTCAAAAGACACCACAACTTTCAAAGAAGGCAAACCTACTTTTGTTGAAAATGGTGACACCATGTGCGCAGGAAGCATTCGTTACAATTTTCAAACAAAAAAAGGATACATCCAAGAATTGGCGCTTAAACAACAAGAATATTATTTGTCGATGGAAACTGCCAAACGACAAGCAAATGAGGAAATCCATTTTGTACAAGGTAAATTCACAACTTGTAGTTTGGAAGAACCGCATTATCATTTTCAATTGTCAAAAGCAATTTTAGTTCCTGAAAAGCGCATTGTGACTGGTCCTATGAATTTATGGATAATGGGAGTGCCAACTCCACTAGGTTTGCCATTTTCAATTTTACCGCAACAAAAACCAACAATCAAACCAAACGGTGTTTTAATGCCTCAAATATCGATCGTTTCACCTTATGGAATGGGCGTTCAAGATTTAGGTTTTTACCAGCCAATCAATCAAAAAATTCAAACGAGCATTTACGGAACATTTTATTCGCGTGGTACTTTTGGAATGCGTAATAAAACAGATTACAATGTCCGCTATAAATTCAAGGGGTCTGTTGATTTAGGATATACACGGTTTCGTTATGGTTGGCCAAACAACAATTCAATCAATGCTTTTGTCGTAAAATGGACACACATTCAAGACGCCAAAGCAAATCCAAACTGGACATTTAATTCTGCAGTTAATTTCAACTCGCGCAGTACCAATAAAGCAACTTTGAATGTGCAAAACACACAACAATATTTTGAAAATAATTTAAATTCAGATATTCGATTGGGAAGGAAATTTGGAGCTAAACCATTTACTGCTGATCTTAAATTGAATATGCGCCAAAATTCTAAAAGTAAACTTATTGATTTAACTGCACCTGTATTCAATATTCAAACAACTGCGCGTATTTTTCCTTTTAAAGCAATAAACAAAATCATTGGAATGACCTATGCTGGTGAATTCCAAGCACGCTCTTCTTTTAAAGATAGTTATTTGAAAAACAAAGCATTTGATAGTATCGCTAGTCAATTCCGTACAGGAGCAAATCACCGTTTTAATGTACAAGCTACTTTTAGTTTGTTGCGCGGTGCTATTCGATTAAGCCCAAGTGCAAATTACAGTCAAAGCTATAATTTTCAAACTATCACAAAATCTGTTGATGCATCGAATAAGCTAATTGTTGATACACTTAACTCTGGAGGTTTGGAACATGTTTTTAATTCGTCAGCATCATTAACAAGTACACTCTACTCGTATTATCGCTTTATTGGAAAACGAAAAACTGTTTTACGTCACATCATGACACCGACAGTTTCGTTCAATTATTCACCAGCAATTCAACTAGGAAAAGCTAGTTATACTGATACATCAGGAAAAATCATCAACTATTCACGCTTTGAACGAAGTCTCTACACAAGTGGAATTGGCCAATCAAATGGTCGCATTGCGATTGGTATCAATAATTCATTTGAATTGAAACAAAAAAGTAGCAAAGACACCATTACAGGATTCAAAAAAACACGCTTAATTGATAATTTATACGTGAGTACCGATTACGATTTGTACAAAGACACGATGAAATGGAATGATATCGCTTTCCGCTTGGTGATTAATCCAGTTGAAACATTTAACATTACAATCAATGGCGTTCATTCGTTGTATGCTTGGAATAAAATTACTGGAAGTTCCGTGCAACAATTCGCATTTGAAAACAACCAAGGAATCGGCAGACTAAAATCCGGATCCGTTTCAACTTCTTGGACGTTTACAGCAAAAAAAAATCGAGACCGCTTAAAAAACAGTAGCAGTAATGCGCTTAATACTTGGAATCCAAATTATCAGCAATGGATCAACTCCCCTACACAACTGATACTTTTCGATATTCCTTGGAAAATAAGTGTTGAACACATTTTGTCGCTTGCAACAAATTCCAATCAAACGACTTTTGCTACCAAACAATACCTTCCAACCCATACGCTTCGTTTATCAGGAGATTTTTCATTTACAGAAAATTGGAAAGTAGCTTCTAACCTATTATTAGATGTTGAAACAGGGAAAATTACCAATTTCAATATCAACATGTTCCGCAATATCCATTGTTGGAATGTAAGTTTTAATTGGACGCCGATTGGAACAAACAAAAACTTTTTCATCAGCTTACGAGGAACAGCTGCAGCATTGCAAAATGTTAATTTAAACATTCGCAGACCTCCTGTCGTTTTTTAACTTATTGACTACGTGATTCCTTTACAAATAGATGTTCAGCGCGCACCTCAAAAAGGTGATTTATTGCTTTCCGAACCTTTTTTAAATGACGATCATTTTTCACGAGCTGTTATTTTAATTTGTGAAACGACGAACGAAGGTGCTTTTGGATTGATTTTGAATCAAACACTCGATTTGAAGTTGTTGGAATTCATGCAAAACATTGGGAAATTCGATTCAATTGTTGGTATTGGTGGACCAGTTGACCAAGAACAGTTATTTTTCATTCATTCTTTTCCAGATTTAACTGCAGCGATCTCCATTTCGGATAATTTTTATTTGGGAGGTGATTTTGAAGAATTAATTAAAAAAGTTGAAGCTGGCATATATCCATCTGACGAAGTGCGCTTCTTCATCGGTTATACGGGTTGGAGCGAAGGACAATTGCAAGAAGAAATAGCTGATAAAACGTGGATTGTTACCAAGCCTCCAGCAGGTTTCTCCGTTTACAACACAAAAGATGACCAACTTTGGGAAATCATTTTAAAAAGTATGGGAGGAAAATACAAACAAATGGCAAGCTTTCCGGTAAATCCAAATGAAAATTAAGTTCCCGTTTTTTTCTTTTTAGATCGAAGCTCAAAATAAGCGTTTTTCAACTATTTTTGTTTAAAATAAATTCATGGCAATTCCATTAGCAGAACGCATGCGTCCAAAGCAACTTTCCGATTATATCGGGCAGGCTCACTTGTTGCATGAAAACGGTTCATTGCGTAAAGCGTTGGATGCAGGAATTTTACCTTCCATGATTTTTTGGGGTCCTCCGGGAGTTGGAAAAACGACTTTAGCTAACTTATTAGCGGGACATTTAAACCGACCTTTCTACACACTGTCTGCTATTTCATCAGGTGTTAAAGATGTGCGCGAAATCATTCAAAAAGTGGAACAGCAAGGAATGTTTCAACAAAGTGGCGCTGTTTTATTCATCGATGAGATTCACCGTTTTTCTAAGTCTCAACAAGATTCTTTGCTAGGTGCAGTCGAAAAAGGCACAGTAACATTGATTGGAGCAACAACAGAAAATCCTTCTTTTGAAGTTATTTCCGCCCTCTTGTCACGTTGCCAAGTGTATACCTTGGAAAGTCACAGTGTTGCTGACTTGAGCTTACTTTTGAACCGAGCTATCACTGTTGATGTTGAATTGGCAAAACGTCAAATTGAATTACGCGAAACAAAAGCCTTAATGGCGGTTGCTGGAGGAGATGCTCGTAAAATGCTCAACTTGTTCGAGATGATTGTTGGGACGTTTTCATTAAACGAAACAGCTGTTATCACCGATAAATTGGTTTTTGAACTTGCACAACAACGTGTTCGCTACGATAAAGACGGAGAACAGCATTACGATATTATTTCTGCTTTTATCAAATCCATTCGCGGAAGTGATTCCGATGCAGCAATCTATTGGTTAGCTCGTATGATTGAAGGTGGTGAAGATCCAAAATTTATCGCACGACGCTTATTGATTTCTGCTGCTGAAGATATTGGACTTGCAAATCCAACAGCATTGATACTTGCAAATAACACCTTTCAAGCGATACAAACAATTGGATGGCCCGAAGCGCGCATTATTTTGGCAGAATGCACCATTTATTTGGCCACATCTCCAAAAGGAAACGCAGCATATTTAGCAATTGACGAAGCGCTTGCAGAAGTTCGTCAGTCATCCGACCTCCCCATCCCATTGCATTTAAGAAATTCTCCAACTAAATTGATGAAGGATTTGGGTTACGGAGAAAATTATCAATATGCACATCATTTTCCTGGTAATTTTGTTGCGCAACAATATTTACCAGACGAACTAAAAGATAGAAGCTTTTTTCATCCCGGAAGTAGTAAACGTGAACAAGAAATTGCGCAACAAATAGCAACACTTTGGCCAACTAAAACAGAGAAATGAACGCTTTGATTTATTATTTGTTCGTATACCCACTTTCAAAGTTACCGCTTTGGTTGACGTATCGTTTTGCCGATTTTTTCTACGTGCTGTTCATCACAGTGATTCCTTACCGCAAAAAAGTAATAACTCAAAACCTGAAGCGTTGTTTCCCAGACTTAACAGATAAAGAACGTAACAAAATACGCCGGCAGTTCTATTTTTCTTTTGCCAACATGCTTGTTGAAGGAGTGAAAAATTTAGGGATTTCAGAAAACGAACTCAGAAAACGATTTGTCATTAAAAATCCTGAGTTAATTGCTGATTTACACAACGAAAACAAAAGCGTTTTATTGATTTCAGCTCATTATTTGAATTGGGAATGGATGATTACGGGAATGAATTTATTTTTTCCGCATCAAGCAGTTGGAATTGGGATGCCCTTGAGCAGCGGTTTTTGGGATAAAAAGATCAATGCTCTACGCTCACGCTATGGAATGAAAATAATTCACTCCAAAATTGTCAACCGCTCATTTGAAGAATTTCAGCAACACAACGAATTAACTGCAACGTTGGTGTTAGCCGATCAAAGTCCGGGAGATACCAACAAAAGTTATTGGATGCCTTTTCTTGGACAACCGACTGCTGTTGCTTTTGGTACGGAAATGTTAGCGAATAAATTCAACCAAGCAGTTGTGTTTTATTTACCCAAACAAATCAAACGCGGATACTACGAAGTAACATTGGAATTGATAACGAAACAACCAGAAACGTTGAATTGGGGAGAATTAACCGAAGCACATGTCGCTAAATTAGCTGCTCGATTACTCGAAACACCTGCTCCTTGGCTTTGGTCGCATAAACGTTGGAAAAGAGAAGAACCGGTTGATTTTGAAACACTTAAAAATACGCAACGTGAAAAATTTAATCGGACTTTTCGTACTTAGTAGTTGCATCAATGGTTTTTCGCAACTCCTATTTACAAGCAAAGACACATTGCGATTTACAGCAGACTCTTCTTATGCGCGCTCAATTGTTCGATTCAATAACGAGTTGGTTTTTGGCACATCTAAAACAGGAGTAATCAGCTACAACGAACAAACAAAAGCAACGAAAACGCTCATCTCAAGAAGCTCTGATGGAGAATTTCGGGATTTAGCAGTTAAAAAGGACGTATTGTATGCGATGATTTCTGGAAAAAATGGCATTGTTTATCAATACAAAAGACAAAAAACGAAGATTATCTTTCAGCAAAAAGGAATTTTTTTAGACGATATTATTTTGTCAAAAAACAAACTATACCTGCTTGGAGATCCAATAAACAATCATTTTTTTATTGCACAACTTATACTAAATAAAAACCATACAGATTCGTTAACACAATTATACAACCAACCCGAAGAAGCTTGTTATGCAGCAAGTGGAAAAACAGCTTGTCTGCTATCAAAAGCAAGTTATAGTTTTGTTTCTGGTGGTTTGTCGAGTGCGCGTTTTCATCACATCAATTGGCAAACAAAAGCGATGGAAAGTGTCGAACTTCCAATGACAACTGGGATTGGTGCTGGTCCTTTTGCTATCTTTTTTCAAACACCTTTAACCGGCGTGATTGTTGGTGGGAATTATTTAAAACCTTCAATTTCAAGTGGTACAGCATGTTTCACTTTTGACGGCGGTAAAACATGGCAAAAAAGTGAAACATCTGGTTACCGATCGTGTGTGACAGGAAACGATCATTTTTTAGTTGCTTGTGGAACGAATGGAATAGACTATTCGTTAGACGGTGGCGCACATTGGGTGAAATTGGATAATGGTAATTTTTGTGCTTTGATGCTCGAAAATAACCGACTTTACGCTACAACAAACAAAGGATATTGCATTGTTTATCAATTGATTAATTCCACTCATTAAATGGCATTTGGAATTACATATCACCACTGCTCGGAACAAGTCATTCAAGAAATTGAATCGATCATTACTGATTGGCAATCAATGAAAAACGAAATGCAAGTCCATACTAGTGGGTCAACTGGTAAACCACGACTAATCAAACATGCAAGAAATCAAGTAATTGCTTCAGCAGAGCGTACAAATTCATTTTTCAACCTAAGAGAAACAAGTTCGGTTTTACTTTGTATCTCACCACAAACTATTGGGGGGAAAATGGTCATTATTCGAGCGCTTGTTGGGAATTACACAGTTCATTGCGTGCAAGCTCAAAAAAATCCATTTGTTCAATTGCCTATTGATTTACATGTTGATTTTGCATCGCTGGTACCCTATCAATTAACGGAAATCGTTGCTACCGAACCTACTTTGTTAAAGCGAGTTGGGAAAATACTTATTGGAGGAGCGAATATACCCGCATTATTAGAAGAAACTTGTGCAAAGATTCACGCTAATTGTTTTGTTGGTTATGGAATGACTGAAACAATTTCACACATAGCGTTACGGAAATTAAATAATCCATATTACTCTGTTTTAGAAGGAGTTAGAGTAACTCAATTAAACAATGAAACAATTATAAATGATACCAAAATCAGTGTCGAAAATTTAGTTGTTTCTGATGTTATAGCATCACTGAATGAGCAGCAATTCAAATGGATTGGTCGATCTGATTTTGTTATTAATTCAGGAGGAATAAAAATACATCCCGAGCAGCTTGAATCGCTCGTTTCAACATATATTGCGACGCCATTTATTATTTCAAGCATTGATGATCAACAATTGGGAGAATGTTGTGTACTGGTAAGTGAAGCGCCTGTTTCTGGAGAGATGTTTAAAAAAATTCAAGACACCTGTTCGAACGCTTTTGGCAATTATTACCAACCAAAAAAACTAATTATTGCTACAATTTCCTATTTAAAGAATGGAAAAATAGATCGTATTAACACCCGACTTTCAATAAACGGAAAAGCATGACTAACAGCGAGTGTTATCGGATTTTAGGTTTGCCTTCAGGAGCATCTGACGCGCTGATTAAAAAGCAATTTAAAAAATTAGCGTTGCGTTTTCACCCAGATAGAAATCCTTCACCTGAAGCGCACGAGCATTTTATTCTAATTAGCAATGCAGTTGACCAATTACTGAAAGCAAAAGACACGGCAACGACTCAAACAAGGAAAAAGTCACGACCAACAAATCCAGAGAAAAAACGCGCGGAGCAAGAACAACGAATACGAGTTGCAAAAGAGCGTTTTGAACAACAACGCCGCAACGATGAATTGGAACAAGAACGCTATTTTAGATCGCTAACAACAGGAAAAAAATGGCAATTATACAAACTGATTGCTTTGCTCAGTTTTACCCTATCGATTGCACTTTTACTCGATTTGATGTTACCACATCACCTAGAAAAAGATAAGATGGTGGCTTTTTACCCAAAAGCTATTGGAGGAATTAAATATGATTATGTATACGAAATTGCTTTTTCAAAAAACAATACGTTGTTTGCTCAACGTTTTTTTGAAAATTGGAAACTCAGTGAGTCGCCAGTGATTATTGAAAAATCACGATTATTTCACACGCCCATTTCATTTCATGAAATGAACTCAAGTCCATCAATTCAAGCCTATTTCGATTTTAACCTCGCTGCTTTTGGACTTCCATTAATGATCTTATTTCTTGTTCCACTTATCCCCTATTTTTTTCAGCGAAAAACAGTTTATTTCACGTTTTTGTACCACGTTTCGTTTTGGCTAATTGGACCTTTGGGAGTGATTATTTTAGGTACGGGTGAACGGTTGAGTCATTTATTGACGCTTGGATTTGCTTGAAATTACTTTTTCATCGCTCTGTCCATATCACGCTTGTCATCTTTTTCTTTCAAATCATGACGTTTGTCGTGTAATTTCTTCCCGACAGCAGTAAACATTTCCACTTTTAACCAACCTTTTTCAGACAAAAAAAGTTTGGTCGGTATAATTGTATTTCCTTTAATTTTCATCCACTTTTCCAAGCGTTTGATCTCTTTTTTGTTCAGCAACAACTTTCTGTCCCATTTGGGTTGGTGGTTGTAAAAAGATCCGTTTTCATAGGGAGTAACGGTCATGTTTCGAATAAAAACTTGTCCGTTATCGACAATGCAATAAGCTTCTACAATTGAGGCTTTACCCGAACGGATACTTTTTATCTCAGTTCCAGACAATACGATTCCAGCAACGAATTCTTCATCCAAATGATATTCGAATTTTGCTTTCTTATTCCGTATGTTTACCTCGTTATTAGCCATTGATATTCAAAGCGTTTTTTCTACCCCAACGTTGCAAGGTACTATAAAAAAAGATGATACCAGTTAAAATTAATAAATGACTCAAATCATCTTTATTTAGCCATCTATGTAGGTTCAATTTGAACAAAAAGACAAACGCAGAAGGTAACATGATAATTACTCCAAGTGTCATCCATTTCAATTCTTCAGCACCCCTCTTTACGATTTTTTGTGCATAAAAACCTGTGTAAACAATGTACGTGAAAATTGCATCAATTGCAACAAAAACAAATTTCAATGTAAATAGCGCTAAAAGGAATAACACTATGCTTTTGAAAACAACTAAAAAGATATTTAATTTATTTTTTTTGGAATAGTTTTCAAAGTGAAACATGCCTAAACCAGCCATTGCATTAGAGACTGATCCGAAAAACCAACTGGGAATTTTACCGTACATTCCAAAATAATGAAAGAAGCCATGACCAAACATTCCTAAAAAAGTTGAGATGCCAAAAAACAAAAAGAATCGTTTCCAGAAATAATTAGCTGTATCGTTCCAATCTTTCAATTGGAAAAAGGCATAAAAACAAAAAAAAGCAATCATGCCATTGGTTACAATAGCCATTGGTTCTTGCAGTTGTAGTCCAAATAAGGAAAATTTGATAATATTCACGGTGCAAAAATAATAGGCATTTAGACATAAACAATAGCAATTGATAGAACTCTTTGATTATTTTTGTTGAAATGAATATTCCGTCCAAATATCTCGAAGAAGCGGTCGATCAATTTAGTTCGTTACCAAGTATTGGGAAACGAACTTCATTACGATTAGTATTGAATTTATTGAAACGTCCAGCAGATGAATTGGCACGTTTTGCTGAGATTATACAACACTTGAAAGAAAATGTAAAAACATGTCACGAATGTGGAAACATTTCTGATACCGACGAATGTTCCATTTGTGCAAACCCCGCTCGTAATCATCAACTTATTTGCGTCGTTGAAGACATTCGCGATGTAATGGCGATTGAAAGCACAGGTACATATGCTGGTTTGTACCATGTTTTGGGTGGCATTATTTCACCAATGGAAGGAATTGGACCGAGCGATTTATTCATTGACCCGTTAATTGAAAAGTGTGAAAGCGGAACAGTTTCTGAAATCATCCTTGCATTAAGTCCAACCATGGAGGGTGACACTACTAATTTTTACATTTACAAAAAATGCCTACATACTGGAGTGACAATATCCACTTTATCGAGAGGTATTTCTGTTGGATCTGAAATTCAATATGCTGACGAATTAACTTTGTCAAAATCAATTCAACAACGCACTATTTTCTCAGCTTAAGTTATTGATTTGCTGTTGTTTTTGGTTTTCGAAAAAGAAAAAACGATCCAATAGCGGCTATAAATAATAATGTTCCTGCAAAGAAAATAGCATTATTCGGATTTTGATTGAGCAACGACTTATAAATTGGACCAAAAGTTACCGTTTGAATAATCATTGGGATCACAATCATCATGTTAATAATCCCCATGTAAACTCCGTATTGTTTTGGAGGGATATCTTTAACGACCATCAAATAAGGAACCCCCATAATACTTGCCCAAGCAATACCTAAACCAATCACGCAAATAATCAATAGTGATTTACTTTCTACAAATGAAAAAGTAACCAATCCAATCGCAGCCAAAACAAGACATATCGCATGAACGTTTTTTGGTAAATTTTTAGCTAAAATGCGCATCAAAAACAACGCAAATACAAAAGTCACAACATTGTAAATTCCATTCAATAATCCTGTGAATCCAACTGCCAAACCATATTCTTTTGATTGTAAATCAGTTGTGTGAAAAACGTTTTTTGCGACTGATAGCGATGAAAACTGCCAATAGCAAAACAAACCATACCATTGAAACAAATAGATCAAAGCGAGTTTCCATAATGTTTTGGGCATTGTTTTTATTGCACTAAAAATTGAAATGAACGGTGAAACAAACGTAATTTTTTCAGCGCTCATTATTTCCAATTCTTCATCTGAAGGAGGAATCTCTTTGGTTTTGAACATGGACCAAATTATGGATGATATTGAAGCGAAAGCACCGATAAAAAATGCGATAAACACCCAGTATGGCAGACCATTACTTGCTAAGTTTGTGAGCCAATTGTTTTGTTGCAATAAATAAATACAAACGTTTGCTAATGTGATACCAAGTCCAGTAAAAAAGCTTTGAATCATGAACCCCCTGCGTTGTTCACTAACAGGCAAAACATCCGCTACAAAAGCCCTGTAAGGTTCCATTGCCGTATTATTTCCTGCATCTAAAATCCATAAAAGTCCTGCAGCCATCCACAACGAGGAACTAAAAGGAAAAAGAAACAATGCCAAACTACACATGATTGCTCCTGCTAGAAAATATGGTTTTCTGCGTCCAAATCGCTTACTCCAAGTTCGATCGCTCAAAGCACCTATAATCGGTTGAATTAATAATCCGGTCATTGGACCCGCTAAGTTTAACAGTGGCAATGAATCTGGATCAGCACCCAACATAACGTAAATCGGACTAATTGCTGTTTGTTGTAAGCCAAAACTGTATTGAATTCCTAAAAACCCGAAATTCATGTTCCATAATTGCCAAAAAGTTAACTTAGGTAAGTTCATAATACGAGTTGTTTTACAGAAAAATCAGTACAAATAAGCAAATCTGCTTGATGAATAAATGGTGCAATTAAGGTGTGTTCTTTTTCCAAAACTTTCTCAACAAAAGGATCATTACTTTCATTTCCACGATTCCGTTCAATACGATCAGTTTTGGTTTGTTTGAAATCCCTTTCCATGAAAATTTTCAAGTCAATACCTGTTGCTAAAAACGTATATGTTCCTTCAATTATCAAAACTTCAATCGATTCAAATTGAATTGTTTCTAAAGTTATGTTATTGTCGTCGTAGTGTACAAGTGGTTTTTCAGCACTAGGTGCATCGGATTTAAATTGTTGAACAAGTTCAGATAATTTATCGATTGCGACCTCTTGGTAACCTACGTTATCAAATGAAGCCAATCGGTGCATGTGATTGGTATGTGGAGGCAAATGAAAAAAATCATCCATGTGCACTGTAATTGTCGGGATATCGTGATTATTGAGAACACGTTTAAAACATGTTGCTGTAACTGACTTACCACTCCCCGATTCTCCAGCAATTGCTATTACTATTTTATTCGGACGAGGATAAATTTTGTGAAAATGTTGATACAATGCCAATGAAGTTGCATAGTATTCTGGGGCTATGTGAATTTGATCGCCAATCATTTTTAAAGTATTGTTTGAATTATATGTGGATTTTTGCAAGCTGTTTCTAAAAACAAGTAACCTGCAACAGAAAAACATAGGTCTTTCATACCACCAAATTGATTAGAAACTGGGTTAATGTATTCCGAGAAATTGACTTCCTCTTTTTCGTTGATCTTAGTTAAATATTCATTCAAAATTGTTTGTGATATTTCCTTTTCATTTATCTGTGAAAAGCCCATTCCTAGTAGACCAAACATTACTGGCCAACTTCCACCATTGTGAAAATGATTGGGATAATTTTTAAACGAATAGTTGTAATTTTCTTTTAAAAGTCCCCATTCTTTATCCGTTTCATTGATAACAGGATAAAATGCAGGAACTAAATGATGTCCATAATTAATTGAAATATTTCTGAAAGTTGCAGCAATTGAATCTTGAGCAAATCCAAGTAACATTAACAAAGCATGTGCGGCAGTATCCCACTTTTCATTATAACCGGAAGGATCAAATGACATGGGCCATTTTTTATCGTTTTCAGATTGAAACTTTGCATGAATACGAGGGTGCAGTGTATATTCATTTCTTGTTACTGTTGGATTAAAATTAGCGTGTATTGCAGCTTTAACTAATTCAGCTTGTTGTGCAATTTTATCATCTTCATATATTTCAGCAACAAGCTTTAATGACCAATAGCGCAACAAGTTATCGTAAAGTGTATAACCCGAAATAACATACTCATCTGCCCAATTTCCACCCATCGGTGTATAAATCAGATGTCTGTTATTGAATTCCCAACTATTTAATACGGTTAAAGCTTTGTAAACAGCAGGTTTCATGTCGTTTTTCAATCCGTCATCATTTGTTTTACGGATATAATTCATCGCCATAATCAGCCACCATGTCGTTGCATCAACGCGACCAACTAATGAACCAAAACTTGCAGGTTGATTAGTTGCATCACTTTCTGGAATGTTTGAGGGCATTGCTCCCGTATCTGATTGGTATTTTTGTAAACTCGTTATTGATTTTTTAATAGAATCAAAATAAGTTGTATGATCAGAAACAATTAAAGCAATGGATAAAATAGCACTATCTCTCGCCCATACACGTCGATAATTATCAGTTGCATGAGCTGTTGCCAAGAATCCATTTGGAACGGAAACATTTTCGAGTATGGATGCTATTTTGGTTGTGATATACATGTTCAATTCAAAAAAAAGTGAGGTGCTAGGCACCCCACTAAAAAAATCAATCTACAAAGGTATTAGAATTTATACTTCAACGTAATTGAAGTTGAACGTCCTGCAATTGATCTTGCACGAACTACATTTGTAGTACTTGTAAGCGATCCTTCTTCTGATTCAGTCACACCAATTGCACTAAACACATTGTTTGATTGAATTGAAATAAAGAAGTTTTCTGCTGGCGAATAACTAATGTAAGGATTCAAGTAAACATATCCGTTCATTACTAATTCATTGTTATCTTGCGCAAATGATTTTGTTGTACCAATGATACTAACACCAGCAGCTAATTTTTTGCTGAAGTTGTAACTTGGAGTTACTGCATAAATCAAACCTGCTTGACGACGTGGTGTTTTTCCAACATTAGCTGGAGTAACAACATCTTTAGATATAGAAGCTTTCGTCATTGTTAATCCTCCAAACAACGCAAATTTGTTAATTGAGTAACGACCTTCTAACTCCAAACCGAAAGCTTGGTAAGTTCTGTCTAAGAATTTTTGAGTTGTCGCTTCGTAGTTTTTCTCATCTGTTTGAGCAAAGAAACCAGTTGCATTCAATGTTAAGTTTTTTGCACGGTATTTGTAACCTAATTCAGCTTGAGATGTGAAATCAACTACATTGTTATCACTAATCAAACCACCTTTGTTGTTCAAGTAATTGCTAAATAAAACACGATCAGCTCCTGCACGACCTCCTTTTGAGTAACGAGCAAATAATGCAGTATTTGTTTTTAAACGGTAATTTGCACCAACTGAGTAGGATAAGTAATTCCAAGAGTAATTAACTAATGATGGGTTGTTGTTATTAATTGTCGCAACATTGTTTTCGATAGGTGAAATTGTACCATTATTATCTACATCTACAGGAGTAACAACAGCACCACTATATGAGCCTTTAGCTCTACCCATATCGTAACGAGCACCTAATGAAAATGTTAATTTGTCATTTGCTTCGATTTCAATATTTGTATTTGGAGCCATAATAGAGTAATTCACATCGTAATTACGTTGACAACAGTTACCCCATGCAGGAACACCATAGGCGATTAATCCGTTTTCTGATAAGTTTGTTGTATCATTTGCTGAATTAACACTTGCGATGTTTACTAATTGGTTGTGCGTTGTACCATCGTTGTTTACATCCATTAAGTATGAATTCCACAACCATGACATGTTGATGTTTTGTGTTGATTGATAAACACCAACATTAACTTTCACACGATCAAAATTCTTGTTCAAACTGAAATCATTTGTCATGTTATTGAAGTTGTTCAATTTGGTATTGAATAAGTGCATAATCATTAACATGTCGTTACCTGAATGACCAGTGTTAAAAGCAGAACCATCAGCATATGTAAGTAAAGCTGTATTTCCTGGACCAACCAATCCTCCTGCTATTGCTGATGAAGTTCCAACATTTGCTGGGAATGGTGCTAAGAAACGTCCGTTTACCGTTGAAAATCTACTTTTACCAAGAATTGACCAGTTATTGTCTAAATTTACTTTAAACTCAGTCCCAATTGAATTAACATTGGAAGTAACTCCTTCACGTAAATTTACCAATTCAGGTTGATTTGCTTGATTCAAAGCAGTCAACGAAGAAATCAAAGGCGATTGTAAAGCTCCAAAACTTGCATCGTATCCATTAACTGAACCCCAAGTTGGTGCTGCATTTGTACCTGTTACGGACATTGGCATTGGCATGTAACCAGCAGTATGATCTCTCAACGATTTCACATAGAACTTAATGTATCCATTCGAAAAATCCTTGGTAATGTTAGCTTTGATTTGACCACCATCATTTCCTAAGTAACCAATGTTTCTTGGTCCCTCACCTTGACGATAAAATCCTCCTACGTGCATGTACAAGCCATTTCCAATTTTTGTACCATATTCAATATCTGTACGCAAATTTCTGTAATCCAAACCAATTGAACTTGTTACAGATCCACCTTCTCTACGTCCATCTTTACTGATAAAGTTGATGATACCAGCTGGAGAATTTGAAGCCAAAATAGAAGCTGAACCTCCTTTAACTGCTTCAATTCGACTTAACGTTGCATCTGCGCGTACAAATTGATCTTGTGTTGCAAAAGCAATATCACCAAATTGTAAAACTGGCAAACCGTCTTCTTGAATTAATAAATACTTAGATCCACCTGTTGCTAATGGAACCCCTCTTACTGATAAATTCGTGTTACCTTCACCTGCTGATGACTCCGAACGAATACCAGGAATTTGTTTGAAAATTTCAGCAGTTGTTCGAGGTGCTGTAGCTTCAATTTGCTCCAAACGGATTGTAGAAACCGAAATGGAAGACGTAATTGATGCTTTTGGGTTACTCACCCCTGTAATAATTACATCATCAATTTTTTTTCCAGTAGTATCTTCCTTTTGAGCTGGCGAAACGTTTTGTGCAAACGTCTGAGATACTAGTGCCAATTGACTTACCATCAATAGCGCGAGTAATTTTTTGTTTTTTTGTTTTACCATAATTCATAAGTTTAGTTTGGCTAATTTATGTAAAAGCACCTTTGAATTTATCTTAATTTAATGGCAAACAACCTGTTTTAGTTCCGCAACCGTTTACGCAACCGTTTGCGGTTAACATCTTTTTTCTTTTTACCGAAAAAAATAATGATATTTGTTTTTCAAGTTCAAACTTGGCACTTATGAAAGTTATAACGATTAAAGATATTGCTCAAATGGCAAATGTCAGTCCTTCAACTGTTTCACGCGCTTTGAAAGACCATCCTGACATAAGTTCAGATTTGAAAACCAAAATAAAACAAATTGCTGAGGCACTTAATTTTAAGCCAAATAGCTTTGCATCAAATTTTCGCAAACAGAAGAGCCAATTAATTGGTGTTATCATACCTAAATTCTGTAACAGCTTTGTTCCAGATGTGATTGATGGAATAACTGCTTTTGTGAACGATAAAAACTTTCAAGTCATTATTCTCCCGACTAACGATGACATAACAAAAGAAAAAGAAGCTATTCAAAAATGTTGCGATTACCGTGTTGATGGTATCTTAATGTCTCTCAGCGTGGAAACATTCGATTTAGAACATTTGAAAATTGCTGACGCATATAATATTCCTATTGTCATATTTGATAAAGCAGCTAGCACAATTAATTATCATCAAGTTGTAATAAATGATCAATTATTAGCCGAAGCATGTGCACAACAGTTAATTTATGAAAACCGAAAAAATATCGTTGGATTTTTTGGTCATGAAAATTTAGCAATTACAAAAAACAGACAATTGGGCTTTTCTTCTCATCTAAATAAAAATGGATTACCTCTTACTATCGACTATGCATCCAGTTCTGTTGAAGCCTATAAAAAAACCATCAATCTGATTGAAAACCAAAATATTGATGCCGTTTTTGGAATAAGTGACGAATTGTTAATTGGAATAATCGCTGCTGTTCGAGAAAAAAATAAATTAAACGAAATTTCAATCATTGGTTTTAGTGATGGTACAACCATTCCATTGCTATTCCCTGAAGTATCTTATGTTTTTCACGATGGAAAAAAATTAGGAAACGAAGCAGCTAAAACATTGTTTCATTTATTAGACAATCCAAACTTAAACCCAGCCATCAATTCTGTCTCTGTTGATTTGAAAATCGGTAATCGTTGAACAAAAACTTTCCTTTAGTTGTTCTTACGAAATGAAAAACATTTTAATTACTGGTGCAAACAGAGGAATTGGTAAAGCATTAGCTATTGCGTTTGGACAAAAAGGTCATACTGTAATTATAACTGCACGAAAATCTGCTGCAGGAAACGAAACACTCAATGAACTGATACAATTGGGCATTGATGCGCATTTTTACAAATTGGATGTTGCGCTGGACGAAGAAATAGCTAAAACCGCTGAAGCTGTTGCAGCAAAATTTGGTCACTTAGACCTTCTTATTAATAATGCAGGAATAATGAGCGATGAAGAAGGCTGGATCGGAAACTCGACGCTGACTGTCTCTGATAAAGCTTTCACCAAAACGATGGTGACCAATTTTATGGGACCATGGAAAGTGAGTAAAGCGTTTATTCCTTTATTAGAAAAAGGTACAGCTGCACAGCTATTGAATATCAGTGCTAAAATAGCATCGCTTCAAATGGGTAGCGACAAGAAAAGCCCAACGTTTCAATCGAAACCATTTGCATACAATGTGAGCAAAAGCGCTTTGAACCAATTGACAATTCATTTAGCTCACGCGTTACGTAGACAAAAAATCCGTGTACTGTCCATTTATCCAGGTTGGGTAAAAACAGATATGGGTGGTGCCAATGCACTTTTTGATCCCAGTGAAGCTGCAAACAGAATAATTGAAATCACAAATAATAACGAATTTTTATCAGGTACCTTTGTTGATTATGATCACGAATTACCTTGGTAATCTATTTTTTTTTAATAAAATGTTTCATCGTTAAAAAAATAGTTATCTTCGGAGCAAATAACGACCGTTTAACGGTAGAAAATTGAGTTTTTTACACACATGACAAGTATTTTTGTTGCAAAATTAGATTTCAATACCAGCGAAGAAGAATTGAAATCCCTTTTTGAAGAACACGGAAGAGTAAACCGTGTTACCATTGCTAAAGACCGTGAAACCGGTAAACCACGAGGTTTCGCGTTTGTTGAAATGCCAGACGAAGCGGAAGCAGATGCCGCAATTGCTGCCCTAGATGAAAGTAGTGTCAACGGAAGAACAATTGCAGTTAAAAAAGCTGATGATCGCGGAAAAGCAGGTGGCGACAGACCAGGTCCTAGACAAGATCGTCCAAGAGACGATAATCGTTCCAATGATTTCAAACGACCAGATGATAGAGCACCTCGCCCTATTATTGCTCCAGAAGATGTCTTGCCTTTAAAACCAGAACGCAAAAAAGAAAAAGAAGTTTTTCCTAAAAAAGCACTTGTAAAACCAGATGCTCCCAAAAAACCAAAAATGGAAGCTTACAAGAAAAGTGGTAAAAACAACCGCTTTTTTGATGAAGACGATGAAGAAGATTTGGATTGGGAATTGAACAACAGAAGAACTTCTTCTGGTTGGGATGACGACGATGAAGAAGAATAAATTAATAATACATTGATTAAAAGCGCTTTTTAGCGCTTTTTTTATTTGTAGATAGGACTTCATACTAAATATCCAAAGCACCTTTTTTTTCAGCAAGTTTCATTATATTTGTATTACTTTTTTGAATACGATATATGGCAGCGAAAACACCCAAAAAAAATTCTGAAAATCTCGACTTTCAATCGTTTAAAACGGAAGTTTTATCTGATTATAAATTGGCTTGTATTTCCCGTGAAACGTCACTTCTCGGAAGAAAAGAAGTATTAACAGGAAAAGCTAAATTCGGGATTTTTGGTGATGGTAAAGAATTGGCACAATTAGCACTTGCGAAACAATTCAGAGATGGTGATTTTCGTTCTGGTTACTACCGTGACCAAACATTAATGATGGCAATTGATCAATTAACCGTTCGCCAATACTTTGCTGGATTGTATGCGCACACAGATATTGAAAAAGAACCGCTTTCAGGTGGTCGTCAAATGGGTGGTCATTTTGCTACAAGAAATTTGGATGAAAATGGCAATTGGAAAGATTTGACAAAACAAAAAAACTCTTCTGCTGATATTTCGCCAACTGGAGGTCAAATGCCCCGTTTACTTGGACTTGCACAAGCTTCAAAAATTTACAGAAATCACCCGACACTAGCTGATCTAGCTGAATTCAAAAAATTCTCAACCAATGGAAATGAAGTTGCGTTTGGAACAATTGGAGACGCATCCACTTCAGAAGGACCTTTTTGGGAAACAATGAATGCCGCAGGTGTTTTACAAGTTCCTATGGTTATGTCTGTTTGGGACGATGGATACGGAATTTCTGTTCCGCGCGAAGTACAAACAATAAAAGGAAGTATTTCAGATGCCTTGAGTGGTTTTCAACGCACAGCTGATAAAAAAGGATTCGAAATTTTTGTCACAAAAGGTTGGGACTATGCACACCTGTGTGAAACATATGAAAAAGCTGTGCAATTAGCACGCGAAGAACATATTCCGGTATTGGTTCATGTAAAAGAAGTCAATCAACCGCAAGGACACTCCACTTCTGGTTCACACGAACGCTACAAATCTTCTGATCGTTTGACGTGGGAAACTGAATTTGACTGTATCAATAAATTCAAAGAATGGATCTTAGCTTTCAATGTAGCAGGTGAAACATTAGCAACTGAAGATGACTTAGCAGCAATTGCGCAAGAAGCAAAAACGCAAGTCAACGAAGAGAAAAAAGCTGCTTGGGCTGATTTTACTGCATTTTTAAAAGCAGATTTAGACAATATCTTACCACTATTAGTTGAAGTTGCAGCAACTAGCGCCAACAAAGCATTTATTGAAAAAGAAATAACTGAATTGACTAAAATTAAAGATCCTATTCGAAAAGAAATCTTTAATACTGTTAGAAAGATATTACGCATTACACGTGGTGAAATTTCTCCTGCGAAAAACGCATTGAAAACTTGGTTAACCAACGAAACAGCTAAGAACTTTGATCGTTACAGTGAATACCTTCACTCACAATCAGCATTCGCTGCAACAAAAGTAACGGAAGTCGCTCCAACATACGATGCGACACCCACATATGAAGATGGACGAATCATTCTACGTGAAAACTTCCGTCACATCTTTGAAACACGACCAGAAACATTGATTTTTGGAGAAGATGCTGGAAAAATTGGTGGCGTTAATCAATCGTTGGAAGGATTACAAGAACAATTTGGCGAATTGCGTATTGCTGATGTAGGTATCCGTGAATGTACGATCATTGGTCAAGGTATTGGTATGGCAATGAGAGGTTTACGACCAATCGCTGAAATACAATATTTAGACTATTTATTGTACGCTATCCAAATCATGTCCGACGATTTAGCAACTGTTCAATACCGAACAAAAGGTGGACAAAAAGCACCATTGATTGTTTCAACGCGCGGTCACCGTTTAGAAGGAATTTGGCACAGTGGTTCCCCAATGGGAATGATTGTAAATTCATTGCGTGGAATTCATGTATGTGTTCCAAGAAACATGACAAAAGCTGCTGGTTTTTACAACACACTGCTTGCAGGCGATGAACCAGCTTTGGTCATTGAACCATTGAATGGATACAGAACGAAAGAACCAATGCCAACAAACATTGGACATTTTACGACTCCTCTTGGAATTCCAGAAATCGTCGCTGCTGGATCAGACATAACGCTAGTTTCCTATGGTTCTACGTTTAATTTGTGTGAACAAGCACTTGCTACTTTTACTGAATTAGGTATATCCGTTGAATTAATTGATGTACAAACATTACTTCCATTTGATACAAACCACATGATTGCACAATCGTTAGCGAAAACTAACCGATTGTTGATTGTTGATGAAGATGTAAGTTCAGGAGCATCCGCATTTATGTTGGATCAACTATTAGTGAAACAAGGTGCTTACAAATTTTTAGATGCTGCGCCAGTTACGATTAGTGCTAAAGACCACCGTCCAGCTTATGGAACAGATGGTGACTACTTCTCGAAACCAAGTATTGATGATATTGTTGAGGCAGTTTATGCAATCATGCACGAATCTGATCCTGCACAATATCCTGCAATCTAATAGCAATGACCAAAAAGGAAAAAGCACATTATGTGATCGAACAACTGGAATTGTTATATCCAGAAACACCAGTTCCTTTAGATCATTTTGATGCCTATTCCTTGTTGATTTCTGTTTTGCTTTCTGCGCAATGTACCGACGAACGTGTCAATAAAATTACACCTTTACTGTTTGCAAAAGCACGAACGCCTCAAGAAATGATTCATTTAAGTGTGGAAGAAATTCGAGCAATTATTAAGCCTTGTGGCTTATCTCCTCGAAAATCGCAAGCAATTTATGATTTATCACACATGATCATCGATTTGCACGATGGAAAAGTTCCCGAATCATTCGAAGCGTTGGAAGCAATGCCTGGTGTAGGTCATAAAACAGCTTCTGTTGTCATGTCTCAAGCTTTTGGCGTTCCCGCATTTCCTGTTGACACGCATATTCATCGGTTGATGATTCGTTGGGGATTGACAGCTGGAAAAAATGTGGAAGAAACAGAACGTGATGCGAAAAAACTGTTCCCGAGAGAATTGTGGAACAAGTTGCACTTACAAATCATCTTTTACGGTAGAAGCCACTCACCTGCTCGTTCTCCAAAAAAAGAAATCGATTACATTACACGAACTATCGGAACTAAAAAAGCATTATTAGAACTCAAGTAAGATGAATGAAGCATTATTTTTTAGCTTGTTAACAGGAGGGATATTTTTGATTGCTGGACTATTTTTATTCATTTTCCCACCTAAAAACATCAATGGATTATACGGTTATCGTTCTTCTTTCTCCATGAAAAGTCAAGAAATTTGGGATTACGCACAAAAACATGCAGGCAAACAAATGATGAAAGCAGGACTCATTCTGTTTGTACTAGGAGGTTTGTTTTTTTTGGTATCAATTCCAAGTGAATTAGCTGTAATTTTTGAATTAATCGCCTTGTTAGTGATAGTCATTTTAATGCTTTATTTTGTTGACAAACACTTGCGCAAACAATTTCCCATCGATCCAAGCAATTAATCTTCTTCCAAATAATCCAAATCAACACCATGCGTTTCCTTGATTGTCAAGGTTGCATATATACCAATTGCAAACGCAATGAAACCAATGATTCCGGCTGCCATCAATACTGAAAAATGCATGGCCTTTAATTGATTAAATCCAAAAGTCATTAATATCACCGTCCCACGAACCATGTTTGGAATTGTTGTTGCAGCAGTTGATCGTAAGTTTGTACCAAATTGTTCAGCGCCAACGGTAACAAACATCGCCCAATATCCTGTTCCAAAGCCAAACCACAAGCACATTGCATAATAACTGAAAGCAGTTGTAACAGCACCTACAAGAATAAATGCAACTGGTATCAATGTGAATAGCATCATGAAAACGATCGCTTTTTTGCGCGATTTTAACCAATAACTCAACAATCCACTAAACAAATCGCCCAAGGAAATGCCAATATATCCCCACATGATTGCATCACCTGCTTTGATGCCACCAGGAATGTGCAACGCTTCACCAAATTGATTGCCAAAAACGGCTAAAATACCGATACAAAACCACGTTGGAATACCAATTCCAATGCATTTTATGTAGCGTTTAAAACGGTTCCAATTGCTGAACAAAGCAAGGAAATTCCCGCGTTTTACTACATGCTGTTTGACTTGACGGAACATTCCTGATTCCAACACGCCAACACGCAGTAACAACAAACACAAGCCCATTGCTCCACCTATAAAATAAGCTATGGACCAATCACCAGAAAGTTTCACGGTAAAGTTTGCAACAACTGCTCCAGAAAGTCCAAATCCAGCAACAATTGACGTTCCTAAACCTCGTAACTCTTTAGGTAACACCTCCGCTACCAAGGTAATTCCGGCACCTAATTCTCCAGCAAGTCCAACACCTGCAATGAAACGCAATAAAATATAACTCGCTGTAAGCGTTTCTTTGTCTTTTGGGAAAAACGGTAAAAAACCACATGCTATATTCGCCATGGAATACAAGATGATGGAACCAAATAAAACGGTTAGTCGCCCTTTTTTATCGCCCAAAACACCCCAAAGTATTCCACCAAGCAATAAACCAGCCATTTGCCAATTCAAGATTAGGTTACCAACTGTGTCCACTTCGATTTTTGAAAATCCCAAAGCTAGCAAGCTTGGTTCGCGAACAATTCCAAACAACAACAGGTCGTAGATGTCAACAAAATAACCCAAAGCAGCCACAATTACTGGAAATGATAATAATGCGCTATATTTTCGTGCGTTCATGTTTCGTAATAAGTGTTCCGAAAATAAGCAGAATTTTTATTTTACATCAAAAAAGAAAATCAAAGGCAAATAATCCAACGCTAACTCGAGCTAAAACGTTCATAAATTTGAGCAATATTGTTGCATTCCTTAGTAACAGTCTCAATAAATTTCGGTAAAATTGTAGCATGAATAACGATGAGAAATACATGCTTCGTGCACTGCAATTAGCTGCTCTAGGTGGTGTTTCTGTTGCACCCAATCCAATGGTTGGTTGTGTCATCGTATACAATGACCAGATTATTGGTGAAGGTTACCACAAAAAATTCGGTGAAGCACACGCAGAGGTTAATGCTGTAGCATCCGTTGCTGACAAATCGTTGTTAGCTCAAGCTACCATTTACGTAACGCTAGAACCGTGTGCGCATCAAGGAAAAACTCCACCTTGTGCCAATTTAATAATCAAACATCACTTCAAAAGAGCTGTTATTGCAACTGTCGATCCATTCTCGCTCGTTGCTGGTAAAGGAATCGAATTATTGAAAGAAGCTGGAATTGAAACAGTTGTCGGTGTGAAAGAACAGGAAGCACAACAGCTTAATAAACGATTTTTCTCCTTTCATCAAAAAAAACGGCCGTATATTATTTTGAAATGGGCACAAACGCTTGATGGATTCATCGACGCACCCCGTTTGAATGATGCACAAGAAATTCGCTGGATATCTAATCCTAGAACACAACTATTGACGCATCAATGGCGCTCAAAAGAACAAGCAATTTTAGTGGGTTGGAAAACAATACAAAACGATAATCCGTCCTTGACTACAAGAGCTTTTTATGGGCAAGATCCAATTCGAATTATTATTGACAAAGAGTTAAACGCACCTACAAATGCGGTAGTTTTCAACGATGGCAAACGAACAATTGTTTTTAATTCCTTGAAAACAGAAACAACCAATGCTGTTTCGTACATACAACTTCGCGATTTCAACTTAGAAAACATCTTTGCTGCTTGCGTGTCATTAGGAATTGCTTCGATCATTATCGAAGGTGGAAAACACACCATTGATTCGTTCATCGCAGCATCTTATTGGGACGAAGCACGCGTAATTGTTGGAAACAAAACGTTTAACGCAGGATTGAAAGCGCCTGAATTGAATTCAATAAGCACTTACAGCATGCAACTTGGTCCCGACCACATTCACTTTTATCACAACTCATGATTCAATTAATCGGAACAATTGCCTGTTCTACTCTCCTATTCTTGCTTTTTCGTTTTTTTCCGAAATACAAAATTGATACCGCGCAAGCAATTGTATTCAATTACTTTACCGCATTTATTTGTGGCGCAATCATTAGCAAAACATCACCATCTTTGAGCGGTTTAATCGCTTCGAATTTACTCTATTGGATACTTTTATGTGGAACATTGTTCATCTCCATTTTCATTGCAATGGGCATCAGTTCTCAGAAAAACGGAATGGGTAAAACTTCCGTTGCCGTCAAAATGTCCTTGGCATTGAGTGCAATGGCTTTTGTGTTTTTGTATGATGAATCCATCACCTTGTTGAAAATTGGCGGATTACTGCTTACAATTGTAGGTATCGTTATGATCACGCGCGATAAAAACGAAGAAGAAACTGCTAATAACAGCACTTGGTTGTTGGTACTTATCTTTTTTGGAAGCGCAGGATTGGACATCACTTTGAATGTCATCAAACAAAAAATTGCCAACGGATATCCCGATGAATTGTTTACCGCTTTTGGTTTCTTAGCTGCTGGATTAATTGGGATAATCTGGTTAATTGTGCAACTACTTCGCAAAAAAGAACAGTTCAAATGGCGGAATGTGTTTGCTGGAATTATATTGGGCATTCCTAACTATTTTTCGATCTTCTTTTTAGTTCAAGCTTACGAAAAAACAAGCTGGTCGGATTCAACGGTTTTGGCACTCATGAATAGTTCGATTGTAGCACTTGCAGCACTCATAGGAATGCTTATTTTTAAAGAAAGTAAACACGTACAAAAAATAATAGGTTTGATTGTTGTTATTTTAGCAATCATCGGATTAACATTTTAATTCAACGAATATGAAAATTTACCCAATAGAAACTGGATTGTTTAAATTAGATGGCGGAGCAATGTTTGGCGTTGTACCCAAAACGCTTTGGCAAAAAACAAATCCAGCTGACGATAACAACTTGTGTACGTGGTCAATGCGATGTTTGTTGATCGAAGATGGTAATCGCTTGATATTGATTGATACTGGAATTGGTGACAAACAATCGGAAAAATTCTTTTCGCACTATCATTTGATGGATACCAAAACATTGGAGCAAAGTTTGAACAAACTCGGGTTCGGTTTGGATCAAATTACGGATGTTTTTCTATCGCATTTGCATTTTGATCACTGTGGCGGTGCTATTCAATGGAATAATGACAGAACTACCTTAGCTCCCGTTTTCAAAAATGCAATTTACTGGAGCACTGAAAATCACTGGAAATGGGCAACAGAACCAAATCCACGTGAAAAAGCGTCGTTTTTAGCAGAAAACATTTTACCACTTCAAGAAAGCGGTCAGTTGCAATTTGTGAACCGTGAAGGAAATTACACCAAAAATGTATTCAATAACTTCGACGTCTTGTTTGTGGATGGACACACGGAAAGTATGATGGTGCCGCACATTCATTACAAGGAAAAAACACTTGTTTTCATGGCCGATTTATTACCGAGTGTTGGTCATATTCCTTTGCCGTATGTAATGGGTTACGACACACGTCCGTTGCTCACAATGGATGAGAAAAAACTGTTTTTAGATACCGCTGCTGAGAAAGAATTGGTGCTTTTCCTCGAACACGACAGTGTTAATGAATGTTGTACAGTGGAAGCAACAGAAAAAGGTGTTCGTTTGAAAGAAAGTTTTACATTTATCTCCATCTTTGGTTAAACATACGATGCAATGAATAATTATTTACTACTACTGCTAAGAGACTTAAAAACCATTATTATTCCTGGTTTAGGTGCATTGACATTGACAAATGAAGCAACAAAAGAATTGCTTTTCATGCCTTTTTTGAAATACGATGATGGCACATTGTCAAAGTACATTGCTGAAAAAGAAGGCATGGAAGTAAACGATGCGAAAAATCTGATTGCAAAGTTTGTGCGGGAAGTCATGGCCGAATTGGACAAAGGCGAACAATACGACATGTACCAATTTGGAAGTTTCTCGAAAGTAAACAACGAAATAGTTTTCAAGCAATGGGAAACAAAAGCACCTGCTTTGCAAGAAGAAAAAGTTGTTATCGAAGAGACAAAAGAGACAACTGTCGTTTCACCAGAGGTTATACCTGAACAAGAGAAAGTTGAAGCTGATGAAGACCACTCCTTGCCTACAAGTACAATTACTTCTCTCCCAGAAATTGATTTAGCGAAGGAAGTGAAAAGCGAAATTGAAAAGGAAGAAGTTGTAATTCCTTCAAAAGCTGAGCGTTTTTCTGAACCTGAAAAAGAGGAGGAAAAAAGCGAAGAAAAAAATATTCCAGCAGAGAAAGTAGTTGAACCAATCGAGGAAGAACCAGCCAAAGAACCAATTCAAGAAACATCACCTGCTGATACTGAAGAAATTCAACAAACTCCAAGTACGTATAAAAAATCAAATTGGGTTAGACAATTAATTATTGGGGTGATTGTTTTAATCTTGAGTGCAGGAACCTACATTGCAGTAAATTTCAACACCCTGAAAAAAGACATTCCATTTATTGCTGCACTTGCCGGTACAGCTGATACTACTCGTGGAAATAAAACATTGGAATCAAAAGAAAACATAACTGATAACATAACTGCTGCAGTTGAAAAGATTCCAGAAGAATTGGCACTTCCAGTTGAAAAAACGACAGAGCAAAAAGATGTTTCCCACAAAGAAACGCTAAAGAAAGTAGTTCCTAAAAAAGCATCCAAACCAATATCGAAAATTGTAACTCCTGTCAACAAGAAGACAGCTTTGCCCCCACCAACTGTAAAGTATAAAGCTCCAAAAAAACAAAGCAATACAAAACCTTTCAAGCAAGCAGACACGCGTAGCAATTCATTTCCACAATTTAGCGCACAACCTTTTCAACTCATAGCAGGTTCTTTTTCAAGCGAACAACACGCTATCACGCATGCAAACAAACTCACTAGAAAAGGAGTTGCAACTTGTACTATCACAGAATTTGACGGAAAATACCGTATAAGTATTGGTTCAGCTGAAACAAAAGAAGATGCATTAAATCAATTACTTACATTGAAAAGTTTGGTTACTGATGCATGGGTTTTTGAGGTAAAGTAATCACCCCAAGCGCAAAGCAAAGCAAAGCCAAATCAAAAAACAACCATTGAAAAAAAAATGCTATTCAATCAATTAAGCAAAAACCAAATCCTTTGTGCTTAATTTGACTTTTGGTTTATTTAACGATTGAACTGCAATCCTAACTTTTTCTAGGTCTTCCATTGAAAGAAAATTAGGTACCAATACTTTCATGTCAATTTTTAAAATGCGATTGATAACAATCAAATCTTTTAATGTAAAAGGTTTGATCCCATTTATCAATTCTGACATGTGTGTTTTGCTTTTATGTCCTAAAATAACAGCTAAATTTTCTTGCGATAAATCGAATACTTTGAGTTTTGTTTTAATTACTTGCTTTCTATTATCAATAAACACGCGCTCAATTTCAGCAATACGTTGGTATTTGTCGCTTGCAGAAATTTTCTCATCTGAAAGTTCTTCTAAGTCACTCCACTCAGCTAGTTCATACGTTTCAATGAGTGCACGAAGTTTTGCACGAAGTTGTTTGAAATAAGTGCCTTCCTTTGATAATAACCTTAGTTTTCTGTCAGCAATCATCGCTCTTTCATAGTCTAATTCATTGGCTATTGCACCTTTTTCAACTATTTTTTCTATGTCAAAATGAGTTTTCATTTAATCGATATAATTGTTAGTTCGCAACCATTTTTCAATGATTCTCTTATTGTTTTTAAACGTCTTTTCATATGCTTGATGTGTTCCAGCCCAAATTATTGTTGCTTCACCTTCCTCATCAAATTCTATCAATATTAGTGTTCGATGTATATGAATATCAAAAAAATAAAAACCTTCATTATGCACACAATCCGCATCACTTCTAACTGCTTTAAGGGGCTGTAATTCAGGATTGAAATTTTCTAAATCTTCAATTAATATATCAATTTCATTACACAACTTTTCATTGCCTCTATTCTTGTGTTTTAATTTTAATATTATTTTTTTACCCAATAATCTCATTGAACAACTTTGTAAATGTAACTAAAAAAGTTCGGATAATAACCGAATTTATACCAACAAATTTCATCCACACCAAAAAAAGACATGAAAACTAATCAGTAAAAGAAACCGAGAAAGGGTGTGTGAGTGTTAAAAAAATGCAGCTATAGGGGATTTTCACCCAATACGCAGCGCCAAATCAATCAAACGATTAGAATATCCAGCTTCGTTGTCGTACCACGCAACTACTTTTACCATGTTGCCAATAACGGACGTCAAACCGCTGTCGAAAATACACGAATGCGGATCGCCGAGAATGTCCACCGAAACAATTGGGTCGCTGGTGTAACGTAAAATGCCTTGTAAACTGGTTTGTGATGCGTGTAAAAAAGCAGTATTGATTTCATCGACACTCGGCGGATTTTCCATAATCATGGTTAAATCGGTCAAGGAACCGTCTGGAACAGGAACACGCATGCCGCAACCTCCTAACTTGTCTTTCAAATTTGGAAAAATGCGCGTCAATGCTTTTGCAGCACCTGTTGAAGTAGGTACAATCGATTGTCCAGCCGCACGAGCTCTACGCAAGTCCTTGTGAGGACTATCGTGCAAACGTTGATCGGTTGTGTAACTGTGTATCGTTGTGATGTATGCACTTTCAATAGGACGCAATTGCTGCATCACCTGAATCAAAGGCGCTGCAGAATTCGTTGTACACGAAGCATTGCTAATAATGTGCTCAGTTGCCGTAATTAAATTGTCGTTGACACCTAACACTACAGTCAATACATCATCAGAAACTGGCGGAGCAGATAAAATAACCAGCTTTGCTCCTGCTTGTAGGTGAAGTGCGGCTTTTTCTTTGGTCAAAAACAATCCTGTTGCTTCAATAACCAAATCAACACCAAATGTTCCCCAAGGAATTTCGGCAGGATCTTGAAATTGTGTGAAGGTAATTGGAGGCTTAGCAACAACATGTAGTTCATTGGCATGCACTTCAAATGGTTGTTGAAACACCCCGTGAATGCTGTCGTATTTTAACAAATGGGCCAAGGTTGCAATCGGCGCTACATCATTAATCAATACCAACTCAATCTCGGGATGGTTGAGCGCTAATCGGGTAAAATAACGACCAATACGTCCAAATCCATTTAATCCTACACGAATTTTTTTCGACATGCTTTTTTAATATTCTGGTTGAAATTAAGCAATAAAACGTTTCCTGTGAGATCAAAACAAAAAAAGCTCACTAAAAAAGTGAGCTTTACTTTGTACTATTTATCTTTATTAATCCACATAAACGTGAACAAATCCTTGTCTTTCAAGCTCTTCACCTGAATCCAAAACCGCTTTTATAATGTAGAAATACACACCTTCCTCAACAAATTTTCCATTTTCAGTTTTACCATCCCATGGAGTAGCTGGATTGTTGTATTTTTTGATGACATTCCCCCATCTATTCACAATGGTACATTCAAAGCTTTTTACACCAGAATATTGAATAGTGAACAAATTATTTCCTGTCGTTGAATTCAATACCATGACGTTTGGAGCTTCAATGTCACAGACCTTTTCACCTATTGTAATATTTTCGGTAAAAGAATTACATTGATTGGAAACAGTTACTGAATATTGCCCTGGCTGCGTAACGGTCATATACGAACCAGTTGAGCCATCTGTCCATAAATAACTCAAGTTTTGAGGAAAAGTAGGACACGTCAACAAATAAGAAGATCCAGAGCAAATGTTTGTATCAGGCACTTCTGTCCAAGCCCAATTTTGGAAAAAGATATCGACATCCAAACTAATTCCACACGAATTATCCGTAAATGTTATTGTATATGTTCCAGGTAACGTAGAATGGATTGTAGGGTTTAATACTGTTGGGGATGGGAAAAAATGAATATTGGTATCCAAAGATGACCAAACTCCTCCACTAGTTGAAATAGTATTGAACGCATCAATATAAAAGTTACAAGCTAATGTATCGTTAAAAATTGCTGGTTGAACAGCACTTACAATGGTAAATGTTGTATCCACTGTACAAAACATCAAGGAATCAGAAACAGTTATCGTATACGTTCCTTGCGTTAAGTAATTTGAATTCAAACTATCCAACGCAGGATTTGTTAATCCCCAACTAACATTTCCATAAAATACTGAATCAGTCAGGGTTAATAAGGTAGTTGTATCGGGAGGACAAATACTAAAGAAACCATCCATTGGAATACCAAATGGCTCAATGATATTAAAGTATTCGGAAACTTTCTTGTAACATCCGTTTTTGCTTACCGTTACTCCATACGTCTGAGGTTGTCCCAATGAACTTGTTGGATTGTTAGAGAAATCATCCCATAAATATGTGTCATAAGGACCATTCAGGACTGAAATGACGGGGATTGTATCACACGCACCCAAAGGTGTCAACTGAGGATTCAATGCTCCAATACCAGTAGTATCTATTTCAATAACAAATGAAATTGTGGTTACACCTGCCAATGGCGTAGCGTCATCAGTTGCAGTTACAGAAATATTCCAAGTTCCTACACTAGCAAAATTACCAACTACACGTAAAATCAATTGAGCTGTATTTCCTGAGATATTTGCAATTTGTTGCATACTTGTCAAACCACCATTTGTATAGGTTATCGTTGTGTTTTGGGTAACTTCTGGAGATAAAAAATTGATGGAAATATCAGCAGTATCACCCAACGCACAGACTTTGAACGTATCACACGCCGAAATTCCTTCTGCAATTGGAGGAATATTTCCACTGTTACAAGCATCAAAATAAAATGATTTGTTATCCAACCAATCGATTCCATCAGGATTCCCTAATGCGCCATCAAAGTCATTTCCTGCATGGTCAAAACGTGAAATCAAGAAATAAGCAACACCATCACCTTTGTTGGCACCACCTGTAGCTGGTATTCCTCCAAATCCATTTACTCCTGAAGAAGCATCTCCAGTTGTCCAATCCATATCTTGGTAACAGAAAGCAACATTTCCATCAGGAACTACTTGATCAGAACCATCTGTGATTATTAATTGAAATGTATTACGTTTATCACCATGTATACTGAAATAACCTACATTTTCCCAATTGATATAAACCGCTGTTGGAGTAATTTTATACAAAACCTGTCCCAAACCTTGGCGGGTATCTACATCTCCCCAGAACGGTGCTACAATTGCGTTACCAGTTGAAGGAAAAGCGGTAGAACTAAAAGAGGACATTGGACCTGTAAATGTTAAATTACCATTGTTGTTAATGTATATGTGGTTATACGTTTGCCCATACAAACAAAAGTTAAAAGGGATATTTATCAAAGGTGAAGATCCATCATCATTGGGTTGTAAAGCCAAAATATAAGTTGAATCGGGTTCAACGTAACAATCACAAGCACCCGATTTTTCATGATATGTCGGCGTTAAAGGTGGATTTTCAACAACCACTGCATTTGGATTTGGCACAACCGTTACTTGATCCAAAGTTCCAGCTAATTTTCGCTGGTTATATTCAGGTGAATCAACAATAACTTGCGTTTGAGCATGTCCAAAAAGCGCGATTGAAGAAAGGATAATAGTTACTATTTTTTTCATTTTCATAAGAATAACAACCTATAGACTTCGTTTTCAAGAAAATAGTTGCGTGTATAAAACAAACTTAGTTAAATTTTTAAAAAAATCTTTTAAATTGTTATAAAAATAACACAGTTACAGTTTTTAATTATCGTTATAAAACGATTTAGTTCAAGGATTTTAGTTTCAGAAATCGTGAATAACTTGTGATAAATAATCAAAAAAAGAGTGCTTTTAAAGCGTAATTTTGTCCTTGTTAAATGAAAAAACAAATGGAGATTCAACAATTAAATGCTATTGCAAGTCAAGTAAGACGTGATATTCTACGAATGGTATCAGGTGCAAACTCTGGTCACCCAGGAGGTTCATTAGGATGTGCTGACTTTTTAACAGTTCTGTACTTTGAACAAATGAAACACAATCCAGCGAATTTTACGATGGACGCGATCAATGAAGATGTGTTCTTTTTGTCGAATGGACATATTTCGCCTGTTTGGTACAGTGTTTTAGCACGCGCAGGATACTTCCAAGCGGAGGAATTAGGTACATTCCGTAAGTTAAATGGTCGTTTGCAAGGTCATCCAAGTGTGGATAAAAAAGTACCTGGTGTACGCATGGCATCTGGATCTCTTGGACAAGGTTTGTCAAATGCTTTGGGAACTTGTCAAACAAAAAAATTAAACAACGATCCGTCAATTGTGTATACGTTACATGGTGATGGTGAATTGCAAGAAGGACAAATTTGGGAAGCAGCACTATATGCTGCTGCTAAAAAAGTGGACAATATCATTGCAACAATTGATTACAACGGACGTCAAATTGATGGCGATACAGAAGATGTGATTTCTTTAGGTGATTTACCTGGAAAATGGCGTGCTTTTGGTTGGGAAGTTCTTGAAATGGACGGACACAACATTACTGAAATCGTTGCTACTTTAGCTAAAGCGAAATCAATGACAGGTAATGGCAAACCTATTGTTATCATCATGAAAACAGAAATGGGTCAAGGAGTTGACTTCATGATGGGATCGCACAAATGGCATGGAGTTGCTCCAAATCCAGAACAATTAGCAAATGCTTTAGGGCAATTAGAAGAAACATTAGGCGATTATTAATCCATGAAGTTCCTGCGCGTTTTATTCCTATTCTTCTTACTGCATCAGTTTCAAGTAACTGGTCAAGAAGTAACGCGCATACTTTTTATTTTAGATGCTTCCAATTCGATGAATGCCAAATGGGGACAACAAACCCGCATTGAAGCAGCCAAAGATTTGTTAGCGAAAGCAGTGGACAGCTTAAAAGGTTCTGAAAATCTCGAAATTGCTTTGCGTGTGTATGGACACCAGTCCCCTATTACTGCAACGTATCAAGATTGTGAAGACACTAAATTAGAAGTCCCTTTTGGTAAAGATAATTACGACCGTGTTCAAAATAAAATTCGTTCAATCGTTGCAAAAGGAACAACACCCATTGCGCGTTCGTTGGAAGCAGCCGCAGGCGATTTCCCAGATATGAACGCACGAAACGTAATCATCCTAATTACTGACGGATTGGAAGCGTGTGACAATGATCCGTGTGTGATCGCAAAAAAATTGCACGACAAAGGAGTGAAAGTGACACCTTTTGTCATCGGATTGGGAATGGATTTAACGTATTTGGACAATTTTAAGTGTATCGGTTCTTACTCGGAAGCTGAAACGAAAGACGCTTTCAAAACAGTATTGAAAACAGTTATTGATAAAGTACTGATCAACACATCCGCTCAAATCAATCTCAATAATAGTGCTGGTTTGCCGAAAGAAACGGATGTTACGATTTTCATGTACAAAGCAGGAACGAAAGAATTGAAATACACCTTTGAACATACGTTGAATGCTTTCTATAATCCGGATACACTCACTATTGACCCGTCGATTTCTTACGATGTTGTGGTTAACACGATTCCATTAGTTGAAAAGAAAAATGTTCAATTGAAAAAGAACACACACAACACCATTATAGTCGATTGCCCGCAAGGATTCATTCAACTAAGGTATACGAATGCAACGAAACCTTTTCAATTAGAAAGTCGCATTACACAAAACACAAACGCACAGACTATTAATACGCAGAAAATTGGAACTACCGATAAATACATTATAGGCTCATACAACCTTGAAATTTTGAGTTTACCTCGAATTTATCAAACAGTTTTGGTCAATCAAAGCAGCACAACGTATGTTGACATTCCTGCTCCAGGCGTTTTGAATTACAGCATGTCGAAACCAATTGCGGGACAATTATTCGTGAAAAGAGAAAACGGCAACTACGATTGGGTGTGTAATTTAGATCCCGTTAGTACCAAAAACACGCTTTTATTACAACCAGGTGAATACAAGGTAGTCTACCGTCAAAAACAATTAAAATCAACCTCCTTTACAACTGAAAAATCAGTTAAAATACAGTCAAATAAAACAAGTTCAATAAACTTATAATAACAGCATGAAGCAATTTGAAATTTTAGGAAAAAAAGACACACGATCAGGATTTGGTGAAGGTCTATTGGAATTAGGACGTACAAATCCAAATGTCGTTGGTTTGTGTGCCGACCTTACAGGTTCATTAAAAATGGATGCTTTTGAAAAAGAATTTCCAGAACGTTTCTTTCAAATAGGTATTGCAGAAGCAAACATGATTGGCATGGCTGCTGGAATGACAATTGGTGGAAAAATTCCTTACACTGGAACTTTCGCTAACTTTTCAACTGGTCGCGTTTACGATCAAATCCGTCAATCAGTTGCTTACTCGCAAAAAAACGTAAAAATATGTGCTTCTCACGCAGGTTTAACACTTGGTGAAGATGGAGCAACGCACCAAATTTTAGAAGATATCGGAATGATGCGCATGTTGCCAAACATGACAGTTATTGTTCCTGCTGACCACAACCAAACAAAACAAGCTACTATTGCTATTGCTGAACACAATGGTCCTGTATACTTGCGTTTTGGTCGTCCAGTAGTTCCGATTTTTGTGCAACCAGACGCGAAATTCATCATTGGAAAAGCGGATGTATTGACAGAAGGAACAGATGTAACAATTATTGCATGTGGACATTTGGTTTGGAAATCAATCGAAGCAGCGCAAGAATTAGCAGCAATGGGAATTAGTGCAGAAGTAATCAACATGCACACGATTAAACCTTTGGACGAAAAAGCAATCTTAGATTCAGTTCGCAAAACAAAATGCGTTGTTACTGCTGAAGAACACATGTTAAATGGTGGTTTAGGCGAGGCTGTTTCTCAAGTGTTAACGAGAAATTTCCCAGCTCCACAAGAATATGTTGGCGTTAACGATTCATTTGGTGAATCTGGTACTCCAGACGAATTAATGGTAAAATATGGCTTGGACACAGTAAATATTGTGGCAGCAGCTAAAAAAGTAATTGAACGAAAATAACATACATGCAGCATAAAATTCCCGATGAAGCGACTATCATTTCTTACCTTCATCGGGAAGATGCTCAAGCTCAATTAGCCTTTTCGTGGTTGATTGAATTATACAGTAAAAAACTTTATCTCTCCATCCGTAGGATTGTTCGTAATCACGAAAACACCAACGACATTCTGCAAGAAGTTTACCTGAAAATCTGGAAAAATAGATTGCAATTCAAAGGAGAAAGTGCACTTTTTTCATGGATCTATCGCATTGCTTTTAACGAAGCACTACAGTTCCTGCGCAAAGAAAAAAAACACCTAGCAATCAAATCAATAGATGATCCTATCGTAAGTATTCAATTAACTGCGAATCTCACTTATTCAGCTAGTCCAGAAGAAATTTCAGCATGGTTAATGCAAGCCATTGAACAATTGCCTATCAAACAACGTTTGGTATTTGAATACCGTTTTTTTGACGAATTAAAATACGAGGAAATTGCAACAATTACTGGCGGTTCAGTAGGCGGTTTAAAAGCAAACTATTTTCATGCATTAGATAAAGTTGAAAAATATTTGGTGCGTCAATTAAACTTATCATAAGCTAACACATCTTATTAGTATGAAATCAGCAGATAAAAACATTGTTAATCAACTCATTAAGAAGCAAACCCCGCTTCCTAATGATGATTATTTTACTGATCTTTCAGCACGATTGCTAACAGAAATAAAACTACAAGAAGCGCCAATCGTTCCAATTTATAAAAAATTATTTTTCGTAGTTGCAAGTAGTGCGGCTGTTTTATTGATTGCAATTTCAATATTCTGGAAATCAAACACCAATGTTCTTGCACCAAAACAATTAGTTTCACAAAAAACAACCGCAAAAACACTAGTTAAAGTACCTGTTAAAACACAAAAAACACTTGTGGAAAATAACAAGGAAGTTAACGAAAATAATATAGAAAAAAAAGTCGTTCAAACACCAATTCTAATCGAAACAATTGAACCAATTACTAATGATGTTGTAACATTTGAAACATTAGAAAAAGGGGCTATTTACTCCTATTTACTGAATGGTTCTGATGAATTGGACGAAGAGCAACTGAGTAATTTATTAAGCAATTAAAAACAAACGAAATGAAACTTATCACACTAATACTTTTTAGCTTGTGTTTACCAAACGTGTTTTTTGCACAAATGGAACGCCCACCAAAAGGTACACCAACAGAAAAAGAAAATGAAGCGAAAATTGAGCAATTAAAAATTGCCTTCATTGCTAAAGAATTAAATCTTACTGCTACTGAAGCACAAATGTTTTGGCCAATTTACAATGAATTAGACAATCAATTAAAAACCATTCGGAAAGAAAGTAGAGCGATTGAAAAAGAAATCGCTGAGAAATTCGATAAACTGACCGATGAAGAAGCTGAAACAATGATGAAAACGCTTTTTGCCAACGAAGAACGTGAATTATCCTTAAAAAAAACGTACGCAACGAAATTTTCTGCCGTAATTGGTAAAAAAAGAGCATTAAAACTCTTAAGTTTGGAACACGAATTTAAGCGTGAGTTGTTGGATGTGTTGAGAAGTCAAGGCCCACCTCCTCCGCCCCCACATCACAGACCAAATGGCGGCAGACCGTAAAGAAGATTTTTTAAATCATTTAGGACAAACAAATCCTTTTCCGTACTTGATTGATGTTGCATCAGCGGAGGGAATTTACATAACCGATCAAACAGGAAAACGCTTCATCGATATGATTGCTGGTGTTGCTGTTAACAACATTGGTAACCGACATCCACAAGTACTCAAACGCATCAATGAGCAGTTGGGGAAATACATGCACGTTATGGTTTATGGCGAATTTATTCAAGAAGCAACGCTTGAATTCTCCAGCCTTTTGCGTTCGTTTTTACCTGAAAACCTCGATTGTGTTTATCCAGTTAATTCTGGAACAGAGGCAAACGAAGCAGCATTGAAATTGGCAAAACGTGTTACTGGTCGAACGCAATTAATTGCTTTCAAAGGTTCGTATCATGGTAATACACACGGTTCGATGAGCGTTTCAGCTAATGAAACTAAAAAACGAGCTTTCCGTCCGCTTTTACCAGATGTTGATTTCATCAACTTGAATCATTTTACTGATTTAGAACGCATTACCAACAGAACTGCAGGTGTGATTCTTGAACCCATTCAAGGTGATGCGGGCGTACGTCAAGCTTCCACTGAATTTTTGATTGCATTGCGCAAAAAATGCGATGAAGTTGGTTGTTTGTTGATTTTTGACGAGATCCAATGTGGCATGGGTCGATCAGGTAAATTATTTGCTTTCGAACACAGTGGCGTAATTCCAGATGTATTGACTCTCGGAAAAGCGTTGGGTGGCGGATTGCCAATTGGCGCGTTTATTGCGAACCGCAATCACATGACAACTCTTACCGAACAACCGATGTTGGGACACATTACAACTTTTGGTGGAAATCCTGTTGTAACTGCTGCTGCTTGGGGAACCTTAGAAGTTTTTCGTGATGAAATAAATTTTGAAGAGGTCGAAGAAAAAGGCGCAGCCTTAGAAAAATTATTGCGTGAGATTCCTGAAATACATACCATTAGACGTGTCGGGTTGATGTTTGCATGTGATATGGAAAGTGACGCACGCGTCGCGAAAGTTGTCGATCGATTACTTGAATTGGGATTGATTAGTTTTTGGTTTCTTTCGCACCCGTATAGTTTCCGACTTTCTCCGCCGTTAACAATTACTATGGAAGAAATCACGCATGCTGGCAGGTTAATACAACAAGCAGTTCGCGAAACAAACTGCTAAGATTACAATATAGCTTGTGCAAATGCAAATTCACCTGCATTTGCTTCAATAAAAGCAAGTGTATCCAATATTTCGTTTAGTTCAAAAGTTGAAACCAATTTCGTACGGTAATCTTTGAAATGAGCAATTCCTTTGAAATAATTCGTATAATGACGTTTCATTTCAGCAATTCCTAATTTCTCGCCTTTCCAACGAATACTCA
>ERZ650308.126-NODE-126-length-41872-cov-13.423105_pt1 | contig 41872 bp, 70 predicted proteins | sample MGYA00376244_ERZ650308 | MGnify/ENA primary metagenome ERZ650308 (study PRJEB26733, sample SAMN07839295) | wastewater metagenome | biome: small river; feature: stream; material: water | place: USA: North Carolina | collected 2016-04-26 ... | reverse complement strand
GACTTCACTCCCGACTTTACCCCTGACTTCATCCCAGACTTTACCCCCGACTTCATCCCAGACTTCATCCCCGACTTCATCCCAGACTTTACCCCTGACTTCATCCCCGACTTTACCCCTGACTTTATGTTCTTTAAAAACTTCTTTTAATATTTGCACGGCGTATTGACACCCTAATGGCGAAGAAACAGTTATAAGAATAGGCTCATTTAAACTACAAAACTTATATAACCAGTCAATTTTTGGTTTTAATTCTTGTTCATTTATTCTATTGTTTTTACAAGAAAAAATATAATCTAGCCAGAAGTTTTTTACTTCTAACATTTTTGCTTCTTGCTCAGGTGTAAGCTTTTCTATTTTATTCATAACTTATTTTTTAATTAATGCAATTATTATTATTAACAACAGTAATATCTCAATAATTGTTTGGCGGTGGTTTAGCATTTGGTTATCCTAATAGAGGGTCATTTATAATTAGGTTAATAGATTTAATTACTTTAGCATATTCGGGCATTAGAATTGTTTTCAACTCTATAGCTTCAGTACACCTTGCTTTATTATCTACCTTGATCCAGAAAACAATACGATCATCTTGTATTTGTATTTCGTTTAATATATGTATAGCTTTAGAATGTAGAGCCAGTAATTCAGGTAAGTTTTGCATTGATTAATTTTTATTATTTAAAGTTAACTCTTCGCCTATATTTATTGATACATAGTTTTGTAAATAATGTACATAAACAATGTGATCAAAATGTAATCCATTCTGAATTACATCACCACTACCTGATTCAAAAAGTATTCTTATTGAATCAAAATCTAGAGTTTTAAATTTTATATAATATAATTGCAAATAAAAAACCTATTCCAAAGGAATTAAACATAGCCATTTTATAATTCCCATGTTTATAACAAATGAAAGCACAAACTGTATTTAATAATAGAAATAAAACATTCCATATTATAATTTTATTCATTTAATATCGAGTTTTACGAAGCCGCTCAAGGCTTGTTGTTTAATAAATTTTTATTATTTAAAATTAATTCTTCTCCAGTCAGAGTGACGTAAAGGTTCTGGAGTTGGTGGACATATTTAATTAAAATAGTTACCCTCCCATTGTATTCAACATAGTTCCCTATTCTTAATTCACTTGATTTTATCATTTTGCTTTAATAATTTTATTATAAGTTTTAAGACTGCATTTGCCTTTTAGTAAAACGTCAAATAAAGTTACGGGGGATATTTTATTCATAATACAAAAAGCTGATTTGGTAGGATACTTTTTTATAGTATCCTTCAACTTTTTAAGTTGCTCATGTGTTAATAGTTGAGTTGGACCATTTTTCATTTTTATTCTTTAATAGTTAACTCCTCACCCGTCAAAACAAAGTGGAGGTTTTGGAGTTGGTGAACGTATTTGATTGTTGTGTTGGCGTTATTAGTTCACTTGCTTTCATAATAATTTAGTTATTAAAAAGATGATAACTCCTATAATTATAAATCCATATATAATAATCCCGAATGTATTACAGATACACAAAATTTCATAATCATCTCCTATAAAATACCATTCCAATAATGACCAGATTCTGGCCTCAGAATCTGGTTTAGGTTTATTTTTATAATATCTAATAATTGATACGGTAGATGTTATAATAAAAATTATAGCATACAATATCAGCGTAGCAATAAAAATTTTATATAATGGTATCATACTTTTTATGAAAATTTATTAAATAAACCACCCAATAAGACTAAAGGGTGGGACTAAAACTTAAACACCCTAAACTAAGACAAAAATAAATAATAAATTCCGAAAAAAAATATTTTTTATATTAAAATATTATTATATGTTTGTGGTCTAAAAACAACAAACATGAAACAAAAAAACAAATATGGCATAATAATTTTGGCCATCCTATCTATCAGTTTTAGTATATTATTATCTTCTTGTACTAAGACAAACACAGTCTATGTACCCACAACAATACATGATACTATAGTCACAATACCTCCGCCACCTATTGATCATAACCTTGACCCATTAATAGATGCTAATGGTAATAGTTATAAAGTGATTAAGATTAATACTCAATATTGGACAGTAGAAGATTTTAAAGGAACAAAATATAATGATGGAACATCTATAAATATTGTAGAAGATAGTGCACAATGGCTAGTTACTGGATTCCCCGCTATGTGCCATTATGATAAAGACCAATCTAAAACGGCATTATATAATGGGTTTGCTGTAAATACAGGGAAATTAGCTCCTAAAGGATGGCATGTACCAACTATTAATGATTACAATAAATTATTATCTAATGCTCCTGTAGGAGAAGAAGCCATATGGATAAAATCTCCTACCACTGAATGGATAGGAGATAAAGATATCAATAATCCCAATAGAAATAAACTAGGTTTCTCATTACTACCTACAGGGGATAGAGGACCTAAAGCTGCTTTTGTAAATAGAGGCAACTGGGGGCTCTTTTGGTTATCTACTATCTATCCAGTAGATAACCAATACCTTGAATATGCTCTTCAAGGATCAGTAGGAAGTTTATATTTTGCCAAACAAGAATTGATGAGAGCAGCTATGCCAGTAAGATTTGTTAAAGACAATTAATTTTTTAAACCAACAAATATATGCAACAACAAAAAACAATTCAACAGGCGGTGGCCGAGAAGATAGCCTCCTGCGGTGAAACAGTAGCCAATACTGTTATTGACAAACTAGCTGATGTAGAAATACATAAACGTATTGATACTATCATTAGAGCTATTAGAAAAGTAGAGGAACTAGAAAAAGAGCTTAAAAAAATTAATAAAGCTGATGTAGTTAATTATGTTAATGACGAACGCACAGAAATATTTTCTGATAAACGTTATCAGGAAATAAAAAAATCTAAAGAGAAAATTGAAAATTTAAAGAAGCTTATTGCCGATACACTTGAAAAAAATACTGATGAGCAATATAATAAACTCAATGGACAAATTGGAGGAACTAAATCTGAAGATAAAGGAGAAGATAAACAAGAATCATAATATAATAATCATAGGCGTTTTTAATGAACTTATTAAAACACATAATGATTTTTGCGATTGTGAGTATTGCGATATATTAAGACAATATGTTTATTATAAAAAATCTATATCTAGACAAAAAACCATATTAATATTAATAGAGCATGACTGTTGTGATCTAACTATAGATAAAGAATATAATAAACTTGATTATTATAAATTACAAGCGGATATATTAAAAGAAAAAAAAGACAAATTAAAATATATATGTAAATAAAAAAATATTGTAAATACATAGGCGTTTATTATTTTGTATCCGAAAAACTGAGAATCTTTCCACCAAACAAAATAAGTTAAACGCTCACGATAAATCGTGGGCTTTATCTTTGCTTGTTTGGTGGGCATCTCAGTGCCTAGGGTACGGCAAGATAAGTAAGTCCCACGATTTTTAATTATAAAGCATGCCAGCTCTGCTTACTGGTTTAATATGTTGAATTTTATATCCTATGGTGTTGTAAAAGAAGAACCAACAGAAAAGATTGTTTATAACAAACCTTTTCTATGCTTTACTGTTCAAACCAACAAAAATACCTCTTTCCTTTGTCTTCTTAGAAAACATGTAGATGTATTGCCCAAAAAAGGAGAATATGTTTATATAGAAGGTATGGCCGATTTGATTTTAAACAACTTAACAATGCTTGTTAACCTAATGAGAATCATCCCAGAGAAAGAGAAAAACGATGTATTAGGACTGTCTTTATCTGCTAGTGCAAGCAAGGCTAATAATCTACTTTAATTTAGTAGATTTCTTATAGTGTTTTAAGGTAAAGTTTTTTTTGCCCTGCACTATATCATAGACTTCTTTTTCAATCCCGCCTTCGGTAAAAAGCCAGTATACAATAGCTGGCTTTTGGCGTTCCATAGATTGTAGACGCGCCCTTGCCTGCCAATAGCTTACTGCTGAAAAGTCTATATTATACATGATAAGGCAATCTGCGCTAGAAAGATTTATCCCCTCACGACCCGAGCTTATCTGAGATACAAAAACACCTTTGTAATCTTTTTTGTTAAACTCTTCTGGATTATTAGTAACATTATCAAATACATCCATTATAGCAATTAACTCTCCTATATATTTATAGAATATAGCTATTTTTTGATCACCAAAATGTTTTTTAATATATTGAGCTTTTTGATGACAAAAAACCAAAATTTCTCCTTCATTATCAATAACTGTTCCACTACAAATTTGATGTATTTTTTGCATTTCCTTTACTGCCGTATCAGCCATTATTGTTTTTACATCTGATGGTCTTTTAATAATAAAATGTATTTTATCTCTTTTTAAATGCTTGATAATATTTTCAATATGTGCCAACATAGGAATATTAATAATCCTTTCTTCCACAGGCATTATAAAGCCAGCTTCTTCCTGAGTATAGCTTATCACTAAATGTTTAACACTGTTTAAAACATCTTCTTCTTTAACTTGTGTATAATCATTTATGGCTCTATTATAAATAAATTTATGTTTGGATATTCCATAATCTTTATGCCATTTATAGAATGTCGGATATTCTATCCATGGACTATAGCTACTTACCCAAAACTGATGATATAACTGTGAATATGACTCTGGTGTTGGGGTCCCAGTTAGATATATGATAGGCTTATCCTTACATATCTCTTTTAACTTTTTAGTACGTTCGGCAGGCTTTGGGAATTGACCTAAGCAATGGGACTCATCAAGAATAATGAGATCATATTTTTCAGCACTTTTAATATTTCCTACCTGTTCATAATTTATAACTTTTAACCTAAAGAAATGGATTGGTCCAACTGGATTTATAATATGTTTAAAATCTTTTTCTATGCTAGAAATAGCTTTCTTCTTAGTTATAAAAAGAACAGAAGCAGCTCCATATAATTTTGTAATATGTAGAGCAGTTAATGTTTTCCCTGTTCTAACTTCCATACATAACATAACTACTCTATGCTTTTGTAAAATAGCACAAGCTTGCTCGGCTATGCGCTCTTGATAGTTTCGCAACTTCATTTATTCAATCAAAAATCAAATGATATGATAAAATAAATAAGCCAACATATACTATGGAAAGACCTGTTATTATAAAAGCTTTTAATACATCTCTTGTACCATTAAAAACAGCAAAGAAAATTAAACTGCCAAAAGTCAGGGTCAACAATATACCCCCTAATATTTTTTTTATTCGTTTTGTCATATACTTTATTTGTCTATCATATTAAAAATGATATATACTATTGTTCCCATAACAGTAAATGTAAGTGTACAAATAAACAATATATAAGCAACCTTACACAGATTCCATAACAGTTTTAAGTATTTTTCCATTTTTTAAACCATGATTTTTTCTTTTTAGAAGGTAAATTAAGTTTAATATTTTCATTTTCATCTTCTAGTTCATGTATTCTTTTTTGTAATTCAAATATTTTGTTCTCATACATAAAACATATTCTTTCTTCATCTATTACATAAAATGTATAACTAGATCCAAAGTTATTAAATGCAAAAGCCTTTCTTTTCTCAATTCCATCCTCTAATCTAGAAATTTCAGATTTTAATTTATTTTTTTCTTCTATCATATTATTATAATCATCTATTAGTATAGTTACTTTTCCTTTCATGCTAATACTTCTTTTAAAGGTTTTTCATAAGATGTTTGAAAGCAATATTGCTTAGGTTTGTCATTAGGATGCTCTGCAAGCCACACCTGTTTTACACATTCAAAAATTTTATATTGTTCATTCATAAAATCATTGTCTTTTATGATAAGCTGCCATCCTGGCCCCTGTATATCCCCAGACTTACCGTTGGTTTTCGTTTTGGCATTAAGCCATAATATAGCACATCCATCAACAGCAATAGCATCTAAATCTTCTATTGTGTATAGGTCTTTTTGCGCCCAATCATAATACAATTTTCTATATGCAGCTAATTGCAGCCAATAACTGGGGTATATGCCATTACTTGTTTTTATGTCAACAATATACCGTTCGCCATTTATTTCACAAATGCGGTCTATCGTTCCAGCAATATTTAGGTTTGTGCTAACTATGCTTTCTTCAATAAGATAATTTAATGGGTTAAATCTTGTTGAGAAATCTACATAGCGCTCAAACATTGCCCATTCATCAAAAAGAGAATAGTTTGGATTATCAAAACTGTCTAATAACTCAATCCTTTCTCCAGGATTGAGTTTATCATAACGCTCTGTTAATTCATGAACTATACTGCCTCTTTTGCCTGCTGCTTCTTTAATCTTGTCTGCATTAGACCCTTGTTCTTTCATCCATTGCAGTAATTCATAAGGCTTGGGGTAAGCTTCTAAGATAGTTGTTACAGAGGGAATCCATGTTCCATTTTCAGAACGATAGAACCGAGCATCTGTGAAAGTTATTTTATTGGTTTCTATTGATTTATAATACATTTTTATATAATTTTTTATATCCAAATTTCCATTGTTCAATAATTTTATCAGATACATTGTTAATGTTTTCTAATAGCTCTATCTTTTTTGTAAGAAAATCATTATCAGATTTCAATTGTTCTATTTTTTTTGTAATAAAAACATTATCAGATATAAGATCATCAATTATGTTAATTAGCATATCTGGATCAGACTGCTTATTAATTACTGGGAATTGTAGTTGTTGATTCATATAAATATTTTTTTTGATTTATAATAATAATTTAAAAAGGAACCTCTTCTTTAATCCATTCAGAAGCTTTAGCCATCAAGAAATCCATCATTGCTGTATCGTCCCAAATTGTTTTATCCCCAATAACATGTTTTACCATTGGAGGTATTCCATTAGGATTTTCTTTAGAAAAAGCAGAAGGTATTTTTATACAGCCTTGATATAATGTTATGCCTGTTATTTTCTTTTTAGGATCAACTTTATCAATCATTTCCCATGGCATTAATTCTACTTCCCCAAATCTATCTGTATTAGGTAATCGTTTTAAAAAAGAAGAGGAATATCTACTTTTATAAGACATAGAAATAGAAACATATCCTTCCATAGATACATAGTTATATTTTTCAGTTTTGTTTACTTTATCTTTTGCTAAAAAAGCATTTTTAAATCTTATTACTAAGTTCTTTCCATAAGCTGAATCAAAAACATTGACATCAATAATAATTCCTTTAATGATTTTAAACATCTCCTCTAAAACAGTATTACCTATTTTGTTAATACGTTCTGTTGTTTGAGACGTTTTTTCTTTGTGGCGCTGAACTAAATGGCCATCAGCCACATTCAGGTAAGTAGTTGTTAAACCTGCATTTTTGTTGAGTTCCATAATTAAATTTTTTTAAAAAAGTGATTAAATAAAGCGCTAAAGTATTAATATTAGTTTAATTGGTATTAAAATTAATATTAAATTACACTTAAATTAATTAAAAATCACTTTATAAGCTTAAAAATAACTTTTATTTTGTACTAAATAATTAAAATGAAAATTAAAGATCCTAATACACAATATTTTGGTGGATTCTTAACTAAAGTTAAGAGAAAGGCTGGAGCTAAACCGCTTCCTAAAGGAGAAAAAAAAATAATTATACAATTATTTGTTAAAGAAAAATACCATGAAAGGGCCAAAAAAGAACTTGAAGTTATTGTTAGAAAGTACAATACAATGTAAAATCATAAGAAAAATGACAACAGAAGGTTGGTTAGTAGTTAAAATCATTCAAACTAATCGTAATGGGTGGCCAGATCTTCAATGTCATAAAAATGGTAAAACTCTTTTTATAGAATGTAAATCTAAAAAAGGTAAATTATCAAAACTGCAACAGTATATCCATCAAATACTTAAACAACAAGGATTCGAAGTTCTTGTATTAGATAACATACCATGATGTCAATTAGCGCGTCTATTTTAAAAGAAGCTCAAGAGCTTAATGGGAAATCTATGCCTATAATAGAGACTCGATTTCTTCCTATAGAAGAACAAATAACAAAAAATAAGTTTGATTGGAATAAAATATATCCTCCAGCACCTATTTGTTTAGAAATAATGGAAGGAGGCAATAAATATATTATTGGTACCACAGGCAACTTTTCTGCTATAATAGGAAAAGCTAAAAGCAGAAAAAGTTCATTAGTATCTATTTTATTGGCAGCCTTCCTGAAAAAGGGATCCTTAATGGATAGATTTTGTTCAGAACATATAAATAATCAACATACAGCAATACTATTTGACACTGAACAACCTATGCCTAAATTGAGCCAAATTGCCAATAGAATAGCCAATCTCTCTGAGATCCCCAAACCAAAAGATTTGCATATCTATTACTTAAGAGAATATTCTCCAAAAGAACGTGTAACTTTTATTGAAGAAGTCTTAGAAAGAACGCCTAATATAGGGTTAGTTGTAATTGATGGAGTTAAAGATTTAGTTATTAGCATTAATGATGAGCACGAGGCTACAGAGATCACCACAAAGCTATTAAAATGGAGTGGTAAGTATAACATTCATATTGTTACAATTATACATCAAAACAAAGCCGATTTTAATGCCAGAGGACATTTAGGAACTGAGATTGTTAATAAATCAGAAACTGTAATGTCAGTATCTAAAAATACAGAAGATGAAAGTATATCACTAGTGGAACCTGAATATTGTAGAGAAAAAGAGTTTAAATCCTTTTCTTTTAGTATGGATATGCATGGTAACCCATATATGGTTGATAATATCATTGCTTCTGAGAATAAAAAAATAAGTGCTTTTGATATAGCAAAAGAGACTCATATTTCAATTTTAAAGTCTGTTTTTGAAAAAGAGCCTAACTTAAAATGGTTAGATATGCTTGAAAAAATAAAATATGCTTTTGAGAAAAGAGGAATTTCTTTTGGGAATAACAAAACAAGGGGATTTATTCAGTATTATTTAGAAGAAGAAATTATAACAAAAAATGATAATAAAACATACTCTTTTTTATACTAGGTTAACCTACTAATATATAAGTTAACCTACGTTAGGTTAATATATATATATATATATATTAACCTACCTATACAGGTCCTATTTTTAACCTGTAACTTAACCTAGTTAACTTGATAATTAAAAATTATAAAAAATGAACAACTTTATTTTCTCTTTGGAAAAATATACATCACCATCTAGCAGATACACTTGCCCTTCTTGTGGTGAACGCCATGAGTTCACCCGCTATGTTCGAATAGACTCTGGGGAGCAGGTTGCTGATCATGTAGGTAAGTGCAATAGAGAGCTTCATTGTGGTTATCATTATAGCCCTAAGCAATATTTTAGTGATAAGGGGGAAATTAGTGGGAAGACCACAAAACATCCTTATAATTCCCCTATAATTCCCCAACAAAAAACAGATTATTTAGATGTTAGTATTCTTGAAAAGTCAATGAGATATTGGTATAAAAACAATTTTACAAGGTTTTTGATTGAAAAGTATGGAGATAAAATAGCACAAAGACTATGTGAGAACTTCTTTATTGGTACTTCAAAACACTGGGAAAGTGCAACAGCTTTTTGGCAAGTTGATATAAAAGGGAAAATTAGACAAGTTAAAATAATACATTACGATCATATTACATGCAATAGGTCTAAAAGAGATAGAAATGTGCCAAAATTCGATTATAAATCATTTTCCTATGTAGATGATCAAAATGGAGGAGATAAGGTTTATTTTGCAGGAAAATCGATTTTAAAAAATTACAAAGCAAATTTAAAACAATGTTTTTTTGGGGAATATCAAATTAGTGAATATCCAGGCTGCACTATTGGTATTGTAGAAAGTGAGAAAACAGCTGTTATAGCCTCTATTTATATGCCAGATATAATATGGATAGCGACAGGGGGAAAGAATGGATGTGCTTGGACTAGACCAGAAGTGTTTAATGTTTTAAAGGATAGGGAGGTAATCTTGTTCCCAGATTTAGGCGTTTATGATGATTGGGTAAAATATGCTAAGAAAATACAAACAGAGTTACCCTGCAAGATTCAAGTTTCTACTATTATTGAAGAAAAAGCTACAGAAGAAGATAGAAAAAATGGGTTGGACCTAGCTGATTATCTTCTTAGAAGTAATGAAAATATTGATCAACAATTGAAAAAATGGTATTATGAACAAACTGCATTGCCTGATTATAAAAAATAAATAAGATATGAATATAATATATTGAACTAGAAAGTCTTCATGATTTGTACTTAGTACAATTGGTGCAAACTATTCAATTGAATAAATAAAAGATAATAATATTAAAAATCAATAACTTATGATGTTTATTTAAAGTTTTACTTTATTTTTGAATAATGTCTATTATTCTTTTAAGAAAATTAACCTTAAAATCAATAATTGGATTTGGGGAATTCAAATACTTAAGTGTTCAAAATTTAATTGACACAAATAAACATAGCATTTTAATAAAAATGTATTATACATGTGATGCTATTGATTTTAATGATGATGTTAAAAATATTCTTAAAATAAATGAAGAAAGAAAAATAGGTAAACCCGGTAAAAATTGGGATTATTATAAACGATTTATTTGGCTCATAATAGATGAAATAATTGCTGAAACAAAAATATTTGAAAAAGATGGACATGAAAAATGGGAATTATATAATATAAAGAAAAGAAAAAGAAAACAAAATTCTGCAATATTGAAAATTAGGAATGCACGAGAATGTTCTAAAATCAGAAATCGAAATCGAATTATTGGACCTAGATAAAATAGTGATAAAACTGTGGCTAAAATAGAAAATTTAACACCTTTTACAAGTGATTATAGACCTGGAAATCCAGGCCGAAAGAAAAAAATATATACTATACTCAAAGAAAAAGGGTATAGCAAAGATGATATTGTAACAGCATATGGGGAACTTGCGTTTTATGATATAGATGAATTGGAAAAGATAAAAGAAGATAAAACAAAGCCTATCATTACTAGAATTGTAGCTAAACAATTTATTGAATGTTTTAGAAAATGTGATTGGTTAAAAATAAAAGATATTATTGAGCATTTGACAGGTAAACCTATGCAAAAGACAGATAATAATATAACAATAGATAAACCAGCAATAATTGATCTCCTCAACCCATACATTCCGACTGAGTCAGAAACAACTGGAAGCGCACCAATTGCTCCAGAACAATAGAATAGTTTTATATGGCGGCGCTATACGTGGTGCCAAATCTTATTGGGGTTGTATAGAAATTATAACCTATTGTTTAAAATATCCTAAGTCTAGATGGCTTATGCTCAGGGAGAGTCTGCCTACTATAAAGAATACTTTACTAAAAACATTTACTGAAAATTTTTTAGAAAAAGGATTGGCATATTATGTTAAAGATTTTAATCAACAAACTTTAACGCTTACCTGGCATAATGGAAGCCAAATAATATTTATGGCAGAAAGTTATGATACAGATAAAGAGTTAAATAGATTTAGAGGGCTTGAGATTAATGGAGCTTTTATTGATGAAGTAAATGAAATACAGGAAGTGACTTTTAATAAAGTTATTGAGAGATCAGGAAGTTGGTTTCACTCAGATGGATGTCCAACAAGGATATTGCTTAGTTGTAATCCAACCAATAACTGGGTTAAAAAAAGATTTTATGACCCATGGAAAGAGGGCACATTACAAAATGGTATAGCTTATATACAGGCAAAGATTACAGATAATCCATTTGTTCCAAAAGATTATATAGAGGGATTAAATATGCTCACCAGATACGAGTATGAAGTTTTTGTTAATGGCAACTGGGATATACAACTACAAACAGGCGGGGAGTTCTATAAATGCTTTGATCTTGAGAGGCATGTAGGCAAATGTGAATATAACCCATTATTACCCTTACATATAAGTTGGGATGATAATGTTAACCCCTATTTGCCTTGTGGCATATTTCAGATAAAAGATAAAGAAATAAGGATGATAGATGAGATTGCTGGAGTCAACCCTAACAATACTGTTTCAGCAGTATGCAATGAAATTATTAGGAAATATAATAATCATGTTGCAGGTGTGTTTATATACGGTGATGCTACTGCCAATAAAGAAGATACCAAGTTAGAAAAAGGATATAATTTTTATAGACTTATTATGGATGCATTGGGGAAATACAGTCCTAGGATAAGAGTATTGAATTCGAACCCGTCTGTAGTTATGAGAGGAAATTGGATAAACACGGTATTGGAGAAAGAATTGGGAGGGTTAAAGGTTGTTATAGATGAAAAATGTAAACATACCATAAATGATTTTGTATTAACAAAAGAAGACGCTGAAGGAGGGAAAAATAAAAAAGATATGGATACAGATCCTAAAACAAAGGTGCGTTATCAGAAGTATGGTCACTTCACCGACTTATTTGATTATCTTATATGTTCGGCGTTCTATGCTGAATTTTCAAAATATCAAAATGGGAAAGTTTATCATATGCCTATGATAGGAAAATATAATTCTAAAAATATTTTATGATTACCAATAACTTATGATGTTTATTTAAAGTTTTACTTTAGTTTTGTATCATAAAAAATTGATACTTAATTTATAATAATGCCATATCTTATTTTAAGCGATTACGAACCTAAAATGCAAGAGCCTTATTTAATGCAAGTAATCACTACAAAAACAAGTGTTTTACTAAAGGCCCAACTTGAGGGAGAGGAAGAGGTTAAAAGTAAGTTGAGAACAAAATATGATGTGTCAAAAGAGTTTACTAACACAACAATATGGGATTCAACAAAAACATATAATGCAACAGATAGAGTTTATCTAGATGCTCCGGTTTATGTGAGTACAAATACTTACTCTGTAAATACAAGTACTGTTTACAATGGTAATTATTATATAGCAAATACCACAACTACAGGGCCTTTTGATGTTACAAAGTGGGAACTGATAAATCCACAATACACTATTTATTACGCTCAATATCCAGAGCCTCTTTTTGATTATTATAGTTATTATAATATAGACGATTTGGTTTTTTGGAAAAATAAGATTTATAAAAGTTTGATAAACACTCCAATATTATCACATGAAGGGGCTATTCAATATAATAATAATTTAGATCTTCCTATACCAAGTATAGCGCCAGATAATATTCCTAATGGGTCTAGTTCATGGCAACTTCAAAGCACTTATACTATACCTTCAGGAACATCTATCACAAATACTAATTTCTGGACACAAGGCGATAATAGAGATCAGAAAATTGTTCAGGCTGTAGTTGATATAGTATTATATCATTTACATGCTAGAATATCCCCAAGAAATATTCCAGAGTTGCGTGTTATAAGATATAAGGGCAGGTCAGAAGAGATTATTGCTACTAAAAATGGTATTATGTATCCGGAGACATCTGCAAAAGGATATATACAGTCATTATTATATGAATATAATGTTCCAACAATGCCATTGCTAGCTCCAAAAGTTGGTAAGATTATTAATGTAAGTTCAAATGTTAAACTAGACAATTCTTTATAATGGCAAGCTTAAAAACAAAAATTTCTAGTTTCTTTTTTAATTTCCCTTCAAAAGGTAGTATAGCGTCAGATGGCAATCTAACTGGTAGAGTAGATAGCAAGAGGAGTTTAGAAAATGTTATAATGCCTGTTCAGTTCTTAAGGGCTAAAGAAGATGTGGCCTCATGGAAAGATGCTGCAACACAGGTAGAAGATGGGTATCCATATTTAAGATATAGAACAAGGATGCAGCGGCTGTATATGAATACAGTTCAGAATGCTCATGTTAGAGCTTGCATGCAGAAGCGTATGAATTTAACATTACTAAAGAATTTTAGTATTGTAGATGAGAATGGGAAAGAGATAGAAAGTGTTACCAAAATGTTGGATAAACAATGGTTTCACGATTATAGAATGTATTTAAAGCAAGCACAAGCTTTTGGTTATAGTTTAATTGATTTAGGAGATCTTGTAAATAATGAATTCCCAAATATTTCTATTATAAGAAGGCAGAATGTGCATCCTGATATGGAATATGTCATGTATATACCAGATGCTCCTATAGGAACAAGTTTTATGGAAGATCCTTATGTAGATTGGTATGTATGGGTTCCAACACAGACAGAGTTGGGTGTTTCTAAATGTGGGTATGGATATTTATATACAGTATCATTATATGAAATCTTTATAAGAAATATATTAAGGTTTAATAATGATGCAGCAGAGTTGTATGGTATGCCTATCCTTTTGGGATCTACTAATAAAGATGGGAAAGATAGGGATGAGTTTTTTGAGATGTTAAAAAATGCTGGTAGCAATAAGGTTATAGTTAAAAATGCTATGGAGGATATGATAGAACTTCTTGACTCAAAGAATTCTGGCAAAGGGTATTTGATATATTCAGATTTAGATAAAAGATGTAAAGATGATATTTCAAAATTGATATTGGGTCATGCAAACGCTCTTGACGAGGTGCCTGGCAAGATAGGAGCTGGCCAGGGCAAAGATAATCCTGTATTTCAAGCCTTAGAAGATATAACCACTATAGATACTAGGTTTGAAGAGTATTTTACTACTAATGTTTTCTTCCCTAAGTTAAGAAAGTTGGGCTTTGATATCCCTAAGTTATGTACTTATAAGTTAAAGAATGATGCTGAAGAAGAAGAGTTAAGAGAGAAGGAAGATCAGAGTAACCTAATAACAGCTACCCTATATAAAATGATTCATGATGCTGGCGGGAAGCCAGATTGGAAATATTTTGCTGAAAGAACAGGGATAGATGTTGAAGAAGCACCGGCACCTCAACCATTGATGATGCAAAATGATGCCACTAATAACCCAAAAGGAAAGTTAAGTAGAAAAGAAAAATTAATGAATTTGTATAAATAAAAAACATGAAGAAAAGGACTGCGCTTCTTTTGAATATGAAGGGGTTGGGATTTGATTATAAATATAAAGATGGACAAAATAATAAAGCTTTTTGTATTGTTTTTCCGCCAGAGTTTGTCTCTAAGCAGAAGTATTTAGCACAAATAGTAGAGAGGGCTTTTGGAAAAGATCATGTATTTGATGTGTCAAAAAAAGAGTGGGATGATATAAAATTATAGACAATGACTTATATGCAAAAAGAAAATCTAATTAGAGCTATTGAAGTTATCATTCAAGAGTGTTATAGTATAGAGAGTTTGATAGCATTATTAGTTACATATATAGAAAGGGAGATTGTAAATAACGAGAGTGGTTTTGAAAGTATTAAAACACCTATTTGTTTGAATTAAAAATTATGGATAATAAGAAAACAGTTTCAATAAATATTGAAAAGCTTATAGAAACTTTTAGTTGTAAATTCAAGGATTATATATACATAAATGATATTAATTTAAAAGAAATAGTAAAAGATTTCTTAATAGAATGTATAGAAAAATCTAAAGATGAATCGATATTTAATGATTTTCAGTTAAGATTGAAATGTTTAGAAATTGTTGCTGGTGATAAAAATATACCAATTGAGGCTTATAAATTTAAGACTGATGACCTTGTAAAATATATTAAAACAGGGGAGTTGTGATATATACTGATGAACAGATAGAAGCTTACCTAAAAGGTATATTTCTAGGGCGAATTGACACTTACAACTTGCCAGAAGATTTATACTTAGCGACAGCAAGGTATTTAGAAGAAGCATTGTATAAAGGATATGGAGGAACGTTAGCAGAGTTTGGAGGGAAAGATTTAGAGTTATTAAAAGAATTAAAGGATAATATTTGGATGTTTAGTGCAGCAAAAACCTATAGTCAGGTAAGAGATGCACAAGAGATATTAGAGGATTTAAGTAATAAAATATCAGAATCCCCCACATTTAATGACTTTAAGAAAGCAGTAATGCCTTCTTATGAAGATTATAATGTGAATTGGTTAGAATCAGAGTATAATACTGCCAAAGCTCAAGCATCAAACGCTATAGCCTGGCAGAATATACAAAAAGAGAAAGAGCTATTCCCATGGGTGGTGTATAGTGCAGTTGAGGATGAGAACACATCTGAAATATGTTTAGAGTTGAATGGGCTTACATTGCCTGTAGATGACCCTATGTGGGATACATGTGCACCAGAAAACCACTTTAACTGTAGGTGTATACTGGAGCAGATTGATAAAGATGAAGATGTAAATGTGACGCCTCAAGATGAGGTAGATGATATAAAGAGTTTTGTAGATGAAATACAACAACCTGAATTTGCTATGAATCCAGGGAAAGACGGATATATATTTAGTGATAAGCATTCATATTTTGAAGTAGCAAAAGGAGACAAAGAATTAGCTAGAAATAATTTTGGATTACCATTATCTGGTGAAGATGAATAATATTAAATGGATTTCGGTAAAAGATAATTTACCAAAAGAAGAAGCGGGATGTTTTACATCATCTAGTGTAGTATTAGCAACAGATGGTATGCAAATATATACTGGATGGTTTGATATAGAAGAAAAGATATTTTATTCACTGGAAACACAAAATGAAATAAAAGTACTTGCCTGGCTTCCATTAACTGTTTTACCAAAATTGCTATGAACAAATTCAACTTTGATATAGTTATAAAAGAATTGCAGAAGGCAAAGGTAGATTTGCCTAAACAACTGGCAAACATATCTAAAAAATATTTTTTAGATAGTTGGAAGAATCAAGGATGGGAGGGACATAAATGGAAAACGCCGAAGAGGCAGATACCTGGAACCCCAGAATATAAATACCCTAAAAAGGGGGCATCTGATAGACATAGCAGGGCAATATTGATAGGGAAGGGGTCTGGCGCTCTGAGAAGAGCTGTTAATAACTCTATTAAAGAACAGACATTTAATATAATTCGATTTGAAGTAAATGTTGATTATGCTAAGATACATAATGAGGGAGGGATAATGAAGAATGGTAAAAGAATGCCACAACGACAATTTATGCCAGTTGGTAATATTAATCCGCCAGCATTAACAAAGATGCAGAAAGAAAAAATAGATTTTGTAATAGGTAAAATATGGGGAACTTATAATAGATAAATATGCCAGCACAAGGGATAGATATAGTATACCATTCGATAATCGATAAACTCACCACAGATATCCCAGAGTTATTATGGGTACATAAGTGGGATAATCAATTAGACGCTATTGAAGATGGGAAGTCTTATGACATTCCATTTCCTAATGCTTTTGTGGAGATAACAGCCCCTACTCAATATACTCCATTAAGTCAGGGGTGGAGTAGTGGTAATTTAATAGTTACAATACATGTTGGCCATATACTATATGATGATCAAATAGGTGGTTTTGAAGAGAATTTTGGAGTTTATACATATAGAGATAGAGTTGTTAAATCATTAACAACATTTCAGCCTGAGTGCTGTGGATGTATGATGAAAGTTGGGGAAAAAGAAGATTTTTCTCATACAAATATGTATCATTTTATGATTGATTTTAATTGTGAATTTTTAGATAATACAGGAAGCAAGGAAGTGCAGTTTCCAACAATAACTATATTCCCTCCAGTTGATATAGATATAGTGCCTGAAGTGGTAATAAACATATAATAAATGGCAAGAAAAGTAGACACGATACAAGCAGCAATGGTAGGAGATGTAGTAACAATGTTTACTGCATTAGCTAATGATAATAACATAAGTCCTTCACAGAAGACGGCTATACTTGCATTTATTACTAATACAAGCAAAAGAAGCATATGGCGTTTACTAACAGCTGTAGCTTCTAACTGTGTTGCCCTAAATGAACAACAGATGGATATATTGGTTGCTGAAATAGAAGCAGATATACTATTATCAGCTCCAGCAACTCCTAATTGGTTACAAGATAAAGCTTTGAATTATTTTCAGTATAGCGCCACTACACCACAGATTGTCCAATTAGTAAATTTTTTACCTAAATATCCTATAGAAGACCCATCATTAAGAATTATAACAAGGTGTTCTGTAAGAACAGTCCCCAGCAGTAATGTACTGATAAAGGTAGCTAAAGGCGCTAGCCCTGTAGCATTATTACCAGCAGAGTCAGCAGCATTACAGAATTTTTATACCACTATAGGGGATGCAGGGATAAATTATAAGGTTAGTTCTATGGATGGTGATTTAATATATATAAAAGCAGATATTTATTTCCAAGGACAATATAGCGCCATTATATCTACCAATGTTGTTGCTGCTATCAATGACTTCCTGGCATATTTATCTACAGTTCAGTTTGATGGGCTTCTAAAAATAAGTGATTTAGAGAGAGCTATAAGAAATGTTACAGGAGTAAATGATGTGGTTTTACATGAAGTGAAAGTAAGAAATCCAACATCTGCGCCTACATGGTCTATGGGAATTTATTTAGTTAATAACGACACTCTCTTAATACGTGAATATAACCCAATTTCAGGATATATACTTCCAGAGACGCAGGCTACATATACGTTTTCTACAACTCTAAATTATATAGCAGAATGAGTATCTATGATATAGATTATAGTGTTAAATCAATAGAGATGACATCTCCTGATAAGAGATTTGCAGTAGATAAAGCATTTATTAAATCATTAATCAATCAGGTTCAGGTTTCACATAGTATTTATTTAGAAGATTATAGGTTAGGTGTTACAGCTCCAGTATGGAATATTGCTACAACCTATAATTTGGGTGATAGAGTTATATATAAAGGATCTGTTTATGTTAGTTTAACTAGCGCTAATGTTGGTCATCTTCCAACAGATATAACATATTGGTCATTATATCAAATAAACTTTATTGGATCAACAGAGCGGGTATTTTATAATGGCAAAAAGATCGTATTGGAGTATGCTTTAAACAGATGGTTCCACACAACTTTTAGACAGCCACCAGCTGTTTCAGACATTTTTATTGAAACAAATATTCCTCCATTAACCACCTTGTATGTGGGATATAATGAAGATAATAGTGGTCAGATATTTAGCAATCATAGTGTAGGCGATGTAGTGTATAGCAATAACATTAGCGTTTTTAATAATGCAACTATAAATGTGCCTATAGCTGTTTATAATGCTCTTGATCCCGTTCCTGCTAACAGAGACAAGATAATAAGAGCTTTTGCAGACTTGTATTTTGTAGCAGGTATAATATATAATATAGTAACATATTAATAATGAAATATATAGATTTTTCAACAGTAAGTACAACAGTTTCAGCACCATTTACAAGTGGGGTAGCTAATTATTATCAAGCAGCCTATAAAGAGGCTATTGGTAAGTTGGCTATACCTATTATAGGTAGTCAATATAATAATACAGACTACTTTATTTTAGAAGGATGTAAAAATACTGGTACAGGTAGTAGTTATATCATTAGTGCCGGATCTATATTCCATAATGGAGAAGTTTACGAGGTAGATGCAGCAACTTTTACAGCAGCAGGTACAGCAGTAGGGACAATTACTTTAGTGCCAGACCCGATAGCAGGTAATGGTAATCCATTAACCTTTTCAGATGGCACTCTTGTCAATGCTTTGATTAATAAGAAAATATTATTCGCTAATGGTACTTCCGGTAGCGGGAGTGTAGATTTTAGTGATTTGAAGCCGGTGGGAATGGAAGATAGGCATATAGTTGGAGCAACTGGAGAGCCTGCATTTCAAAATAGTTGGGGTAATGTTGGAGGTTCTGTAGCGCAGGTTTCTTTTAGGAAAGATTTTTCAAAAAAAATTATTTATTTAGAAGGGGAAATAATTAAAAGTGGGCCTTCTCTACTTGCAGGAGTACCGTCTGTATTTTGGACATTCCCTACAGATTTTATAACCGCTAAGGATAGATATTTCTCTGTTAATAGCGATGTTGGAGATTATCCAGTTATTATTACAATTAGAACTGATGGCAATATTTCTGCTGTTAGTAATACAACTGTATCATCAGGCATTAATCTTACTTTAGATGGAATATATTATTTCACCGACTAACCAAATAGCCTATAAAAACCATGCTACAAACATCACAACAACAGGCAGATGTAGCTTTAGCCAAGCAAAATATAGGTAAGCAATAATTGAATTAGTTTAAAACAATAGAATATGAAATAGAAAACAAATAAAAATTCATAAACCAAAACAATTTTTTAACCAAACAATAAAAACAACCAAATGAATCAAACAGCATTACAACTAGCAGATGCTTCCTTAGCAAAAGGATTAATTGGCAGCTCTGCATTTTCTCCTAATAATTTTTATATTATCTGTGGCTGCGTTAATTCAGGCTCAGGTTCTAATTATGTTATTAGTGAGGGGGCTATATTCGGGAATAACAAAATGTACATAGTAGATGCTACTAGCTTCACAGCTGCAGTAGGTCAAACAGCAGTAGGGAAGATTGATATTAAATCATTCAGACAATATGGTGTTGACAATGCTTCATTAGAATATGGGATTAGCCTGCCTGATCATCCCATACCTATTATAAAGTTTTATAGTGGTGATACAGATAGTGCAGATGTAAATTTAGAAGATTTAATAGCTGAACATCCTGTTAATCAATCAGGTGGTGTTAATTATACACCTGAAATAATAGCTAATTGGCTTACAGCGCCTACTAATGTAGAAGATGCACTTAATATGTTAGCTGCCAAGACAGTAACTTTTGAAGCAGAGATGGAAGGAGTATTGCCAGCAAACGAATTATCAAGCACTATACTAACTTTTCAAGTTGATCCTACTAAAATAGTATCTGTAACAGGGCTAGCAGATTGGAGTGGGGATGGAGCCCATTGGATTGGTGATAAGGATACAGATTCTGCTGGTATATATTATTGGAGTATGATGACATCAACACCAGGTGGTGGAGTAACATCTGTAGTAATAAGTGTTAAATCTACTTCAACGGCTATTTTTAATAAAGCAGTACGCGTATTGTTAAAATATAAAAAATAAATAATGCCACAAACTTCACTTCAAATATTTCAAGCTGCCTTGGCTAAGGCTAATATTGGAGATACATATGATAGTACAAAATATTATATTGTTAATGGTTGTGCTAACTCAGGATCGGGCTCTAATTATATTATTAGTGAGGGAGATATTTTTTGGAATGATAATTTCTATCATGTTGACCCTACAACAATTATGGTTGGTGTTGGGGAGACAGCGGTAGGTCATATAGATAAAAAATCTTACAGGCAATATGGTGTTGACAGTGCTACCGGAGAGTATGGTGTTAGCTTGCCAGATCATCCTATTCCTATTATAAAATTCTCTAGTGGAGTAAGCGGGTCAGGGGATATAGATTTTGTAAGTCTAGTATCTCCTAGTGGAGCAGGGACCATTACTTCTGTTTCTGTTAATAATGCGAATGGATTTGCAGGAAACGTAACTAATCCAAATTCAACACCTGCTATAACATTAACCACAACTGTAGATGGAGTGTTAAAAGGAAATGGCACTAGCATATCTGCCGCAACAAAAGCTGATTTAGGATTAGGAAATGTTGATAACACTTCTGATGCTAATAAGCCTGTATCTACAGCACAAGCATCAGCAGATGCAGCTGTATTAACAACTGCTGAGAGTTATGCTGATGGGTTAGTAACAGCACTTTGGAAAGACCAGGGGAATTATGATCCTTCTACAAATACATATCCTACTGCATTAAATACTAATCCAGTAGTAGCAACTATTAAAAAGGGATTTATTTGGACTTCTAGTGGCACTGGAACACTTAACAGTAAAACAGTAGAACTAGGAGATACAATAAGAGCATTAGTAGACTCTCCTGGTCAGACAAATAGTAACTGGGCTATAGGAGAAAATAATATTGGTTATGTGGCTGAAAATGCTGCTAATAAAGATAGTAGTGGTGGTTACTCTGGACTAACACTATTTAAAATTAACTTTTTTAATGTATTAGGAACTATAAAAAGTTTCTTTACCAATTCAAATACTACAGCTAGGACATATATATTTCAAGATAGAAACGGAACTATTGCAGATGATACGGATGTATCAATATTACAAGCTAATATTAACAATAAAGTAACTGCTAACACTACAATTACAGGTGCAACAAAAACAAAAATTACCTATGATTCAAAGGGGTTAATAACTGGTGGTTCAGATGCTACAACAGCAGATGTAGCTGATTCAACAGATAAGAGATATGTAACAGATGCGCAGCGAACAGTGCTTAGCAATACATCTGGAGTAAACACAGGTGATCAAACTAATATTACAGGTAATGCAGGAAGTGCTACAACAAGTGCTATTACAGATGACACTACTACTAATGCTACAATGTACCCTGTATGGGTCACTTCTACTTCTGGTAATTTAGCCCATAAGGTTTCTTCGAGTAAATTGACTTTTAATCCATTAACTGGAGCAGTAACTGCCACTAGTTTTAGTGGCCCTCTGTCAGGTAATGCAAACACAGCTACAGCCTTACAAACATCAAGAACTATAGGAGGAGTGGCATTTGATGGTACAAATAACATTACAGTTTCATCAGCAACTGGAGGGTTTACGGTAAGCGGTGGGAATTTAAATGTAAGTAGTAATAAAATTATTAATGTTGCTGATCCAACTTCTGCACAAGATGCTGCAACTAAAAGCTATGTGGACACTGTTACTCAGGGGCTATCTCCCAAGCAATCTGCTAAATTAGCCACTGCAGCAGCATTGCCATCAAATACCTATAATAATGGTTCTTCTGGAATTGGAGCTACGTTAACAGGTACATCAACAGGGGTTCTTACAGTTGATGGTGTATCGGTAGTTTTAAATGATAGGGTTTTGGTAAAGAACGAAGTAGCAGGTGCTAATAATGGCATATATATGTGTACTACTGCTGGGGCGGTTGGTGTTGCTTATGTATTGACTAGAACAAATGATGCTGATATATCTGCAGAGTTAAATGGAGCATTTGTATTTGTTGAATCAGGGACTGCTAATACAGCCACAGGATGGGTTATAGCAAATTCAAGTACAATAACTATTGGGACAACAGCTATAACATTTACCCAATTTTCAGGGGCTGGTACTTATACTGCAGGTACAGGATTATCTTTAACAGGGAGTCAGTTTTCTATTGGCTCAAGTGTTGTTACATTAACAGGAACTCAATCTTTAACTAATAAAGATCTAACAGGTTCTGGCAATACTTTCCCAACATTCAATCAAAATACTACTGGCTCTGCAGGTACATTAACTACTGCAAGAAGTATATATGGTAACAGTTTTAATGGGTCTGTTGATTTAACACAAATCATAGCATCAACATATGGCGGTACGGGGAATGGCTTTACTAAATTTAGTGGGGCAACAACATCTGAAAAAACATATACACTTCCAAATGCTAATGCTAATATATTAACTGATAATGCTGCTGTAACAGTTCCTCAAGGAGGAACTGGACAAACAACTTATACAATAGGTGACATTTTATATGCTTCTAATACAAATGCATTATCTAAATTAACTGCGGTAGCAACAGGGAAAGAATTAAGGAGTGCTGGCACAGGAACAGCCCCCGCTTATGCAACTGCTGGCGGAGCAGTAATTAGTTTCTATTTAAATACAGGACAGTCATTTGTTGCTAATGGATATGTAGGTGTATCTGGTGATGGTTCTTCAACAGTAAATGTAAATGTTACCCCCTGGTGTGTACCTGTTGCCGGTGTATTATCTAATTTAAGGGTTTTTGGATTTGCAAATACTTCTGGAAGTACTAATATAACAATTTATAAAGCTTCCGGAGCACTTTCACCATCCTATTCAGCAACTACATTAGTAGCAACAGTTTCTGCAGGAACATTTTCTGGAACAGATACTACACACACTGTATCAGTATCAGCAGGAGATTTAATTGTAGCTTTTTCAAGTGCTTCATGGTCAGCTAATGGAGCTTGTATTAATGTAATGTTTGTACCTAACTAAAATAACAAAAATAATATGGCAACTTCTCCAAGTATTAATAGAACTGCTATCATAGCAGTAAAACGGGCAACTTCAGGATCTCTTCCTATAGGGCGTGGAGGTATATTTACTGGTAATTTTTCAGCAGATGGGTTTGCATTAGTAGATGCCCCATCGGGGGCTGATGGAGTTGTTCATGCTGTAGTAGTAGAGTCAACTCCATCAGATACAGAATCAGGCTATGTGGTATTAGCCGGTATGTCACTAGTTCAATTAAGAATTGGGTCGGCAGGTGTTACTCAAGGAGATAAATTAAATCTACAAAATGCAACAGGGGTATGGATGACAGCTCCTATTTCATCTCAAAATTGCTACTATATAGCTTTACAAAGTGTTGCCGCAAATGCTCTTTGTTGGGCCATACCTATAGCTAGTAGACCTTTATAATAATTTTTATAATCATAAATTAAAACAATAATCATGTCACAATCTCTTCAAACAGCAATTCAACAAATTTATGCTTCCATAGCAAAAGGATTAATAGGTGTCAATTTTGATCCTCTTAAATCATACATATTAACAGGCTGCAATAATTCGGGCAGTGGTTCTAGTTATGTTATTAGTCAAGGTGCCATATTCATGAATAGTCAAGTATATATAGTTGACGCTACATCATTTACAACTGGTGGAGGCGAAACGGCTGTATGTAAAGTTGATAAAAAATCTTACAGACAATATGGTGTTGATAACGCTACAGGGGAATATGGAATTAGTTTACCTGATCATCCTATTCCTATTATAAGGATTTATAGCGCTGTGAGCGGTAGTGGGGATATTGATTTTAGTGATCTAGAAAGTATTAATAGTAGTATTGGAGGTATGGGGACAGGTATGGCCAATCATGTTACCATTTGGAATGATGCGAATAGCATTAAATCAGGTGTTGCAACAGAAGATGCTAATGGTAATTGGATTTTTGGCTCCACAATACCTAGTAGAAATTTAAGATGGGATGCTCAAAACTCTGTATTATCTACAGATACTCAGGTTAAAGTTAGTTTTAATAGAACTTCTGGAACCAAATTAGGAGATTTTGAGAGTGTTGGTATATCTAACTTTCCTGGTAACGGAGGAGCACAAAACTTTGTACAAATAAATGCAGATACACAGAAAGTTACTGTATTACAGGAAAATGGTACTACACAGGCTGTAAAAATAGATGGCACAAGTAGTTCATCTGTGTCTATTGATACCAATAAACCCGTAGTATTTGGTAGGTATACTGTTGCCAACCTCCCTACTGGTGTAACAGGAGCTACAGCTTTTGCTACAGATGGTAGAGATTATTTAGAAGGCGTAGGCGCAGGAACAGGAGTACCTGTATATTGGAAAATTAATGCTTGGCATGTATATTATACTAATGCTGTTGTAGTTGCATAAAATAAATATATGAATATAAAAAAAAAGTTACCTACAAAAGCCTATTTAAAACCTACTAATAAAGTATTGGTTAGTGGATATTCTAAAGCTAATGATATTAGTAAAAGTTCAGCCGTTAATATAATGGTAAGGGATTTTTTTTCAAAATTACCTGATAATCAACGTGCTTATTATTTAAATATAGGTATGAATTCTGATTCATATTAATTTTTTAAGTTGTGTTTGTTAAGGCCCCATTTTGTGGGGCTTTTTTATTTTATATAAACATAAAAGGTGGGCCCATTTTAATTACTCCTATATACACCATTAGGAACTTGCATAGCAATGAAGTGGATGTATACTGTACCTGAATCAGTAGATACTGATGAGCCTATAATGCTTATCAATACACATATTGGATTTACAAAAGATGATGGGCAAGGTATTGATGGTGCTTTATTTCAAAAAGAACTTTTAGCTCTTGATAATATGGGTAAGAAAGCTATTCAGATATGGATTAACAGTCCTGGTGGAGTAGTTGCTGATGCATATAATATTTATTCAGCTATACAAGATAGCAAAACAAAAGTAGATACATATGGTTGTGGCGCTGTAGCAAGTTCAGCTTTATGGATATTTCAAGCAGGTAGAAACAGGGTGATGAATGATTATGCTTTTCAGATGATGCATAATGCTAAAGGCGGATCCCCAAGTGATATGAGAGTTCTAGATGCTTCAATAGCTACAATGCTTTCTGCTAAATCAGGGAAGACAGAGGAGCAAGTATCAGAGATGATGAATAGGACAACATGGCTTAGCCCCGAAGAAGCAAAAGATCTTGGTTTTTGTGATGAAATAAGATATAGCAGTGATAAAAATAAAAAGCATGGCAATTCAAAAAGTATAAATGCCTTATGGTCTTCAAGCAATTTGATCTTAAATAGTATTCTAAAACCAAAAAATAAAAAAATGGATAAAGTTAATGATAAGCTAGGATTAAATCCTGAAGCTAATGATGATTCAAAAGTAGCTGCTATTACAGCAATAGAAAACAAAATGGACTCCTTTAGAAAGGGGTACAATGATATGAAGGCAGATTATGATGAGATGTGCAATAAATGCGCAAACCTTCAAAAGCAAATTGATGAGATGATGCAAGAGAAAGAAGAAGCTAAGAATGAGATGATGAAAGAGAAAGCTAAAAATATGGTTCAGCCATATGTTGATAGAGGTACGATCAAAGATGAAACAGTTCCTAAATGGATTAACATGGCTATAATAGATTTTGATGGTACTAAATCTATTCTAGAAGAAATACCTCTAAATAAGGTATCAGCTAAAATTATTACTCAAGCTGAAAATAAAATTGATATAGATAGTATGCCTATTAGTACAGCTGTATTATTAGCAAAAAATCGTTTAGCAAGACAAGGAAAAAATTAATATAAACCAAAACAATAAAATATTATGGCATTACAGATAAATGACACCTCATATGCTGGCGAATTTGCAGCCAATTTTTGGTTACCAGCAACTTTTGGAATGGATACTCTAATGAAAGGAGCTGTTTATCCAAAAGACAACATTAAAAAGGAATACACTATTGGTCGTATTGACTTCCAAAATCCATTACAAGCAAGAGCTCCTCAACCAGTGACGAGCGGAACATTTGCTATTGATGGTAAATTACTAGTTCCTCAAGACACTATGCTTTTTGTGACTTTTGATCCACGTGATTTTGAAGAACATTGGCTAGCTAATCAACTTAGCAATACTTTATTAACAAGACAACTTCCTAATACTGCTGAAAACTATATGATGCAGTTAGCTTTAAATAGATCTTTTGAAAAAATTGAGACAGGTCTATGGTTAGGTTCTAAGACTTATACAGCTCCAATAGGAAGTCCTGGTAATGGGCAATTAAAATTCTTTGATGGTTTCTTGAAACAGATGGTTAATGATGCAGCAGTATTAAAAGTTGCTACACCTCTTCCATTAACATCAGGACCAACTACAGGTACTAACACTAATATTTTAGAAGCTTTAAATAGCTTAATAACATTAGCAGTAAACAATAAAAAGGCATTGTTGAGTAAGCCAACAAAATTCCAAAGAATGAAATTCTTTGTGTCTATTGCTACAGAGCAAATTTATCAAGATGCTATTGTTAATCTACCATTTAAAGGTATGGCTGTTAGTATGGGAGAAACACCGCCATGGAAAGGCTATCAGTTAGTGGTGTTGGCTGGTATGGCTGATGACACTATCCTTTTCTGTGAGGGATGTGATGATCCATCTTCTAACCTATATGTAGGTATGAATAGTATGGAAGATAATATGCTTGAGTTGAAAAAACTTAACAACCCAGGTGAGTTGTATTATCTAAAGGGTCTTATGAAATATGGTGTTCAGTATGGGTTTAGTGATGAAATATTTTTATTCACTACACTTACAACAGGTTCATTTAACGTTTAAAAATATAAAAACATGTCTACATCAGCAAGATTTAATGATGGTTTAAGCACCTTCCCAGGGCTTGATAATACAGATAGAATAAGAAATAATGCTTTTTTACAACCTGCTTATACTTCAACTATAGCGATTGTTCCTCAAACATCGTATATATTAGTAAAACCAGCAACCTTAACAGGGGCTGTAACTTTTACAATAGGTGTAGGTTCAACCACTACTCCTCCTTATGTAGGAGACAAAGTAGAGTTTTTATTAGTATCTGATGGTACTACACGTACAGCAACATTTGGAACTGGATTTACCTCAACAGGCACACTTGCAGTTACAACAGCTAAGTATGCAAGTATATCATTTATGTTTAATGGGACAAACTGGCAAGAGGTAGGACGTGTAGTAACAGCATAACAAAATATAATATGCAAAATATAAAAGAAGCTTTTTCTGCTTTGCCTCATGTAGATTCTATCTGGCTAACAGAAGATGGGAAATGGCATTTACATCCCCATAATGGGGGGACAGAAATTAGTCGCTTCACTATTGAAGAAGCTAAATCTGTAGAGGCAAAAGAAGAAATTACTGAAGAAAATAAGGTGCCTAAATCTACAAAAAAAGATAAAAGCAAATGACAATAGAAGAGCTCCGTTTTAGTTTGAAGCATCTACCAGGATTAAGAGTGGTGTGGCTTAAAGATGGGCAATTTTATACAGCACCTATAACAGGTGGTGAGGAAGTTGATCTTATGGATGACCCATTAAAAGAGATAGTTATTAAGACTAATAAATTAAAAAAAGAAAAAATAATCAATGGCACGGAATAATGTTATATTTATAGAAGGGCAAGGAGGTCTAGGAACTCCGCTACCCGGAGAAGATTTCATTTCAGCTATGCCATTTTATACAGCTGATGGCAATTTGCCTAGCGGGTTTTCAACAACCAATAGGATAAAAGGGTTTGGTAGTATACAAGATGCAGAGGCTGCTGGCATACTAGGTGATTATACGGATGCTACTGCTGCTACAGCAACTTATGCTGTTTCGGCAATAGGGGTTAACAATGATAAACTTAACTTTACTGTTAATGAACCGGGTGGAACATCTACGAATTTAGGGACTTATACAAAGGTATCAACAGACTCAACAGTAACGTTAATTGGAGATGCTTTGGCTCTTATGATTAATGTGGGCACTTATATACATGGATACAGTGCTACTAATGCTGCTGGGACTGTCTCAATAAAAGCTCCTAAAAAATTTGGAATCGGATTAAATTCGGGGACGCCAGTAGTAGTAACTATAACAGGCACTATTGCAGGAACGCTAACTCAGTTTACTGGCGGAACATATAGCCTTAGAGCTGTATGGCATTATCATATTAAAGAATATTTTAGAATTCAACCACAAGGGTTTTTATATGTAGGGTTTTTTGCTATACCAGGGACTTATGATTTTTCTGAACTGTATACAATGCAAGTTTTTGCTAATGGCAAAATAAGGCTAGCAGCTATATATAAGGATGGTGGTACTCCATCAACTAGCGACCTTGGCCTAATACAAACTCAATGTAATAACTTAAAAGCCCTTCATATGCCTATTAGCAGGGTATTGTATACAGCTAATATGGTTTCTATAACTGATCTTACAACACTTACTAATCTTAATGCACTTTCTGCCCAAAATACATCTTTTGTTATTGCACAAGATGGGGCTGGATTGGGATATTTTCTTTACTTAACTACAGGCAAATCTATTTCAGCAATTGGGGCAACCTTAGGAGCTTTAGCACTTGCTTCAGTAGAAGAAAGTATAGCACATCCGGCTAAGTTTAACATGAGTGATGGTTTTGAACTTGACACAATTGGGTTTGCTAATGGGCAACTGCATAAAAATATTACAAACATTGATAGTTTGTTAACTCTTTTAGATAATTATAGATATATCTATCTATATAAACCCAATGGTATAACTGCTCCAGGATCATTTTTCAATAATGATCATGCTGCAGTTATAATTACAAGCGATTATGCTTTTGGTTATAGAGTTCGTGTTATAGACAAGGCTATAAGAGGTATATATGCTACTTTATTTTATGATTTATCAAGTGATCTAGCATTAAATGATGATGGCACATTACAAAATACTACTATAGCTTTCCTTAAAAGAGAGGCAGAGATTACGTTAATTCAAATGCGTAAAAGTGATGAACTGAGCAATGGTAAGGTGTTGATAAATCCAACACAGCCTGTCTTTTCAACAAGAACAATAGTAATAACTGTTAAATTGTTACCTATTGGCATAGCTGATTTCATAACTGTAAACATTGGTTTTACACCACAAATATAAAAACATATGCCACAACCTGCACTAATAAATGGAGTTGCTTACGGATGGTCAAACATATCATTTGTGTTATATGGCGTTCCAGTAAGACGTATAACTAAGATTGAATATAAATTGGATATGAAAAAAGAAAATTTATATGGAGCTAATAACAAGCCTGTAATGAGAGGGTATGGCAATATAGAGCCATCAGGAATGATAGAGTTGTATATGGATGAGTGGGCAAATATAATTGATGCTGCTCCTTACAACGATCCTTTATATTCTCCTTTTACGGATATATCTGTTGTTTATGATGGAAGATTTGTAACCGGTAGAGTAGATATATTAAGATCTGTTGAGTTTCTGTCAAATCCATTTACTGTTAATCAAGGAGATACCAGCATAAAATGCTCTATCCCTTTAATCATTGGTGATATTGAACGATTACAACAATAAAAATATATATGCTTACAAATGAACAGATTACTGAGAAAGCAGAAGAACTAAGTAAAATACATGGATGTCCAGTACACCCTTATGTATTTACAAATACTGTTACTCAAGATCAGGTTATAGGTTATTATAAAGAACCACCTCTTGCTGTACAAGCAAAAATTGGTGATGTATGTGCTTCTATGCCAATATCAGCTGGCATGGAGGTGCTAGATTCCTATATCATAAAAGAAGAAAGTGATAGCAGGCTTTATGATAAGAAGCTTGAAAACAAAGCATACTATTTTGGTCTTGCTGTAGAACTTTCTGATATAGTTAAGCTAGCAATTAATCAGTTTAAAAAAAAATAGATAAATATGAAATTAAAGATGACTGCACTTATATAGAATATATGGGTGCTTTGATTCATTTTTATTTTCATGTTGACCCAGATACACTGGATGACGAAACATTTGCTAAATATATTGCACGGTTAAAATATGCCCTAAAAATTACTAAGCAATGGGATCAACAAATGTAGAATATATTATCTCTCTTAAAGATTTATTATCTGGGAAGATAAAAGATATTGATACACATGCTAAGACTCTAGATGCTACTATGCATACCTTAAAGGGTACACTAGGAGCGCTGGGTATAGCTACAGGCATAAGTAGTGTAATGCATTACTTTGAAAGCGCTGTTGAGTCAGCACATAAGTTACATGAAGCAGAAGCACAGGTAAAGGCAGGACTTGAAAGTACAGGGGGAGCAGCAAAGGTTTCATTTGAAGAATTAGAAAAAGCTGCAGGTAGATTTTCATCTCATATGAAAGCTTCTAAAGCAGAGGTGATGGATCTACAAGCACAATTACTCACTTTTGGCGGGGTTACTAGAGAAAATTTTGATGGTATTACTGAAGCTACATTAAATATAGCTGCTAGAATACATAGAGGTACCACAGAAATGGCTATCATGATGGGCAAAGCTTTTGATAATCCAGCAGAGGGGTTAAGAAAGTTAATGCGTGCAGGAGTTATGTTTGATGAGCAAGAAAAGAAACGCATAGAGATGTTGGTGGCAAAAGGGCATATTGTTGAAGCACAACAAGTTATGCTTAAAGAGATAGAATCTAAATATGGCGGCTCTGCTGTTGCAGAATTTAATGCTGATCCTGCTGCACAATATAAGAAAGCTATTGGAGCTATAAAAAGAGAGATAGGAGAGGGGGCTCTGGAATTAGAGCATGAATTGATACCAGCTTTACAGTGGTTTGCTAAAACAGTAAAAGAAGATATTATACCAGGGATAAAAACATTCTTTCATTTCTTAAAGGACAATAAAGGAATTATAATTGGCGTAGCTCAGTCTTTAGGTATTTTGTTTCTTACATTTAAGACAGTAAACATAACAAAAAACATTTTAGATTCTTTTTCATCTATTAAAAAAGCATCTGAAAACACTGCAGGATCTGTAAAAGGATTTTCTAGATCTATATCTGATCTTCTTGGTCCTCTAGGTTTAGCTGTTACAGCGGTAGCAGCATTAATACCTGTATTAAATGCATTATATGAAAAATCTTTAAGTTTTAGAGCTATTACAGATGGATTGAGAGGAGATTCTAGTTCAATGGTTGAGTGGTGGGCTAATATATTTGGCAAGGAAGAGAGCCAAGCTTCTGTTGAGTCTAAAAACGCTGCTTCCACATCAATACCTGGAATCAATAGCATGTTTGATGTTAAAGATAAGTATAGTGATGAGTTTTCATTGAACCCCAAGTTACTAGGTAAGAATAAGAAAAAAGAGTTAATAGGCACTGGTAATGCTGACTTCCAAAAACGGATGTTGCATGAACAAGGTGGTGTAGGAGGAGTGGGTGGGAAACAAGAAAAAAAGGGAGCTACAGGGAATAGATCTGTAACAATAAATATATCCATCAATAAGATGGTAGAAAAATTTACTGTAGGAGTTACTAATGTTCATGAAGCAGCAAATAAAGTAAAAGATCATTTTTTAGAGATGATGACAAGTGCAATTAATGATTCACAAACAATAGCATCAAATTTATGAGTCAGTTAACAGATTTATTAAAGGAATATACAGAGAATAAAATACTTAATGTATTTGATGAAAACAAATATTCAAAAAATATTGTTCAGCGTGGATTTGTAATACCAGATTCTGAGCTGCCTACTTCATATGTAGGCCCATTAGGTACTAAGGTAGTATCAGATGTAACATTAGTAGGAGGGACTTATTATGATCCATTGTTAAATACTAATATAACTTTTAAAACACTTACTTACCCTGCTGTTATTATGATGGCGACAAAAGCTCATAAGATAATTCAAACAGAGATACAGGGGCGAGATGGAACCGTAAAAGAATATATAGGGCAAGATGATACCCATATTACTATTGAAGGTATTATTACTGGTCCTAATGGAGTGTACCCTAGAGATGCCGTTGCTGACCTAGATGCTTGGCATAGAGCACCTATAACAAAAGGCATTGTAGGTAATTTTATAAGCAACTTAGGTATTACAAATGTAGTATCTACAGATTGTGTATTTATGCAGGAAGAGGGTGGATATAGTTATCAGAAGTTCACTTTAAACCTAATATCTGATGTGCCTGTAGAATTAAAATTGTCATTAGGAGCATAGATGTTTAGATGTGTAACCAAAATATCAATACAGCAGATCACGACATCAGCTAGCGGAGTAAAAAGGAATAAATTATTGCTCTTTGATTTTGTTAATAGTTTTAACTGTAGCAGCAATTGGACTGATCTAACCAACAACGGCAAGATTATAATACCCAAAAATATAGCTGTTAGAGATAAGATGGGAAAGTTAGTGCCTATATATGATAATAACAATCCTATCAATGGGTGGGATAGTAATACACCCTTATTTTTAAGGGGTGATTCTGTAACCATCAATTTTGGATATAGGTATAGTGACAGCATAGGCAATGATATACTAGATATAGCTCCACTACCCATATTCACAGGATATATAACAAAGGTTGTCAGTAAAAAACCTATAGAGTTAGAAATAGAAGATAGTATGTGGCTGTTAAAGCAAATACCAGCTCAAGGGGGTGATAATGGACTTTTTAGGCAGTCTGCTTATACATGGGAGCAAGCCTTAAGAGAGATGCTAAAAACCACTCCATTTAAAGTAAATGCATTAACAGAAACAAGCATTGGAGATTTTAGGGTTGAAAATGAAACAGTCTGTCAGGTACTTGATAGGGTTAGAAAAGATTATCATTTAGAAGCTTATTTTGCTAATGTTATAGACCCTAAAACAAAAGATGTTGTAACTGAATTGCGTACAGGCAGTAAGGTTTATATAGACAGTGAAGCTGTAACAAGTGTATTTAAATTCCAGTACAACATAATAGATGATAATCTAGATTATTCAAGAAAAGATGATGTTATATTGAGTGCTATATGCTATTCTGTTAATAAATTTACAAGCACTGAGATGACCAAACGTGGTAAGACCAAAACAAAAAGTGAGCGGTTAGAGATATTAGTATACTGGGATTTCAATAAACAAGTTTATAAATATATAAAAAAACAAAATGATGTTTCATATCCTCCAAATATTCAAGGAGAAAGAAGGACATTTTATTTTTGGAATATAAAGAATGAAACTGACCTTTTTGATCAAGGGGTATTACAACTTAAAAAATACTATTACACTGGGTTTAAAGGCAGCTTTACAACATTTGCAATACCCTATGTAAAGTTAGGCGACAATGTAGCTTTGTTAGATAATATATTGCCAGAGCGGAATGGATTATATAAGGTAAGAGGTGTTGAGTATAGCGGTGGCGTAGGCGGTCATAGGCAGACAATAAGTTTAGATTATTTAATTTATCCTCTTAATGCTAAGGGGCAAAAAATGGTAACTGGTAAATATGGATGATAATAGAAAAATAAAAGAGGTCATACAAAAACTAGCAGGCACATACTTAAAAGAAGATACCAAGTTTGTATTTGGTGTAGTAGAAGATGTTAATGCTGAAGAAGAGACTTGTGATGTAATAAATACTACAGGGCAAGATGCTGTAAAAATACCTAATGTAAAATTGCAGGCATCTATAGGGGATGGGTTTTTGTTGATACCTAAGATAGGCAGTGATGTTATAGTAGCCTATTCTAAATACAGTGAGCCATTTATCTGTTTAACCAGTGATATAGACAAAATATATATGGTTGCTGATAGCGCTATCACATTAAATAATGGTAGTTATGGAGGGCTTATAAAAGTAGCTGACTTAGTAACTAAGATAAATAGGTTGGAAAATGATATTAACACATTAAAAACTGCATTTAGCAGTTGGGTAGTAGTGCCTAATGATGGGGGCTCAGCTTTAAAAGCTTCAGCGGCGTCGTGGTATGGATCGAGTATAACGCCTTTAACACAAAGATCAGATATTGAAAACACAAAAATAACACATGGCAACTAGATATGACTTGGCTTTAGTAAATAATGATTTATATATAGACCCTGTAAAGGGGGACTTTGTGATTGCTCAAAGCGATGAACAGCATATTGCAGACACTATAAATGCTTTCCCTGGATGGTGGATTGAAAACCCACTAGATGGAGTTGGTATATATCAATATAGCCATTCCCCTGTTGATATACGTTTATTAAATAGAGCGATTACAGACCAGCTAAATGCTGATGGATATTCTTTAAACACGCCTATTGTAAGTTTAGCTTTTAACAATTTAATTATTAATCCTAATATTAATAAGCCATGACAGAGTTTAGAGCGTCTGATGGACAGACGCTTGTTAATGTATGTATAAATACTTATGGAAGCCTAGACTTTTTTTATAAACTGTTGCTGGACAACAATATACCCGATGCAAATTATGTTCCTGTGACAGGACAAATATTTTTTTATGATGAAACATTAGTTATTAACCAACAAATTAATAGAACAACAATTTTAAACAACATAAAATATGCTACTGCTATAACCAATAGCACTGCTGTATATTATGTTGTAAAACAAGGATTACCCAAATTATAAAACCAAATCAATTATGCGAGAGAAATTATTCAGTTACACATGTAAAAATTCAGAAGTTGAAGTAGAGATCCATCTGCCAGAATTAGCAGGTAAAGATATTCTAGCTATTAGAATTTCTAAGGAAGAGCTATTAGATAAACAAGATTTTACTTGGAAAAAAGAAGAAGGGGTGTTAATTATAGAGCAAGGTATAGCGCCAGGAGAAATACTAGATATGCTTGTAAAAGAAGAAGTATTAGATAGCGACCCTCCAGGGCCAAGACCTGATCCATTAGGAGCTGACAATGAAGATGAATAAAAGAATATTATATCCATTATTACTTCTCCTAACATTATTATTAGGAGAAGTATATCTTTTGTTTCCCAATACTTATGTTAATTGGTTTTATATATCAAAAATAATTCAACAAATTTCATGGTATATAAGAGATACAGGAGAAGGACTTACATGGATAACATTTTTATTTGTATGGTATATAAGAGAGAGACAGAGAAACGATAAATTCTGGAGTTGGCTTATATTCTTATTCCTATTGTTTAGAACAACTGACTTGGGAATATATTGGATAAATCATAGGCATGCAGGATATATTTATGGAATATGTTATTTAATAATAATTGTATATGGAAGTATTGGAACGGGCAAAGAATATAAGAAGTATAAGAATCAAAAAAAATAATATGACTAAAAATGTTCAATGATGGCATCTGCTTTTATCTTTTATTGGAACTATTATAGGTCTAGCCATGTTTTATGCTATGACTGTTAAAAATATAGAAGATAAAGCTAAAGTTTTTGAAAACCACGAGTTAAGAATAAAATTCTTGGAAGACAGCACAGCTGAAATGAAATCAGATATTAAAGAAACAAAAAATATAGCTACACAAACACTTATTTTATTGCAAAACAAACAAGACAGAAAATGAAACCATCAAAACTCTTTACTCTTAAAATAAGAGATATTTTATATGCAGCTTTAATAACAGCAGGAACATCTTTTGGGTTAGCTGTTATGAATAGTTTGCAACTAGGCAAGTTTCCTACTATATCCGAATTATTAGTGGATTTAAAGATCAGTGCTATAGCAGGCCTTGTATATTTATTAAAAAACATTTTTTCAAACTCTAAAGGTGTATTAGGTGCAAAAGAACCAAATAGTGATATTACTTCTAATGGCTATTCTAATAATAGCGTGCAGTCCGCAGAGAAGAATTAATAGAGCAAAACAAATTGTTTTAACTAACAAGGAAGCTTTTGATACTGTAGGAAGTATATGGGCAACTTTGAATCCTTGCGTTAGTGATACTGTTTTAACTACAGGTGTAGATACTATTTATAGTGAGAAAGTTGAATCTATAGATACTGTTTTTATGCCTAAAGAAAATATAAAATATGTATATAAAACTTTATATAAAACAATAGATAAGAAATCTACAGCTTATGTAGTAGATGGTAGGCAGATTGGTATTCTTAATGAGCAAATACATAAGTTACAATTATTAAACAAAGATTTACAATTAGCTATAACTAACAAAGATTTAGCAATAATTAAAGAAACAAAGCATAGAAATAAATTATGGTATTGGATTATAGGATTAGCTATTACATTTGTTATTAGCCATATACTACGATCAAAATTTAAACTATGATTACAGCAGACATCTTAAAAAATATATGTCATACAATGAAGTATGAGAGAGCTGCTGTAATAGCAACTCTTATAAATGAAAAATGTACTATTTATGGCATTAAAAATATCCATGAATTTCTAGCCACTATCATACATGAAAGTGGTGAGTTTTCTATAAAAGAGGAGAGCTTGTTTTATACTCATCCACAAAGGATATGTGATGTGTGGCCTAAGCGATTTCCTTCTCTACTATCGGCATTGCCTTATATTCATAACCCTGAAGAGTTAGCTAATAAAGTTTATGGTGGCAGAATGGGTAATGATAAGCCTAATGATGGATGGTTATACAGAGGTAGTGGGTTTATACAACTTACAGGTAAAGACAGCTTTCAGAAGTATGCTGACTATATTCACAAAGAGTTATCTCTTATCCCTGAACTGCTTAGAAAGGATGATAGCTATGCTTTTGATTCCGCCTGCTGGGAGTTTGTTATAGATAAAAAGCTTAATGGTACAGTAGACTTTAAATATGTAACCAAACGCATTAATGGTGGATTTAATGGATGGGATAGTAGAGTTAAATATTATGATAGATGTAAGAAGTATATAGGTTAAATTATATATTATCCTTCAAAAATTTATTATGAAGTTCAATATATTTTTCTATTTCTTCTTTATTTAATATCCCCCAATAGATATAATCAAAAAGCCCGCAATAAGATTTATCCTTTATTATCCGTGCTAAAAAATCTTTGTATTCATTATCAATCTCCCTCTCCTGTTGCGCTGTTAGCATGTGTTAATTTTAATTGTTTATAATATTCCATCAGACATTCCAGCAACTGAAAAACTTTTTTCTCCTTCAAACCTTTGTAAAACATACCATGTATTCCAGCCTATCCTATTATCCATACAAGTATATTTAAATTTTATTTCTTCTACTTCTAATCCAAAGGGATTATAAAATTCATTTAAATGATCTTTTATTTCATTAATGGAATTAACTTCTATTACTGTTTGTAAAGATTCATCTAATGAACCTTTGTGATCTCTATATTTCATATAATCTACATTTATTATCATCTTCCTGATATCGGGAAAATGATATTGTTATTTTGTGACCAGGGCAGGGATCGAACCTGTGACGCCTACCTCTTCAGGGCAGCGCTCTACCAACTGAGCTACTTGTCCTTAGTTTTATTTTTATACAAATTGCTCTTTTATACTTTTTGCAATAGCTTTCAATAATTCATCTGTATTATTCATATAACATCTAAAACAATCGCCATCATAAGGATAAACTTCCCAATACGGATGGCTAACAGCACCTAAATGACCATAGCAGTCAAGATATACACTTACCCAAGCATTACCTTTCCTTACTTGAAATCTTATTACAGCCCCTACGCTAGGTGGTGCTATTTTTATTTCCCAATCAGATGGGAACTTTATAAATGGTATTTCTTCTCTCCATTTTTCATGTTCCATCATTGCTGAATATTCAGCACATTTTATTTGCCTATCCATTTTAGAATGCATTTCATTTATCATAACTAAAATTTTAAATCATTTTCTACTAATTCAGAGGCTAGTTGACAAAAATCCAAAGAAAACCCACTGATATAATATAAATCATCCATATAAAATGAATGTCGTATTTGAAAACTGACTACTATTTCTCCATTATAAAACCCTATCCCCAAATACTTCCCATCCTTCCACAAATGGTACTCTCTACCGTATATTAGTTCGTCTTGCATTAGGTTGTTGTTTAATGGTTTAAGAGTGTCTACTGCCGATCTTAATGGGTATTTCAAGGTTTCAGGATTACACTCCATACTACAAACCTTTTTTCTGACCATTAATTAATTATATTCAGAATATTTTTTCTAATATCTCCAGGCTCACCACTATAATATACATATTCTTCAAGAATATCAATCCCTATAGATAATAAGTATTTATTGATATGTATTACAAGTATAGATGGCACAAAATTATTAAAATATAAATCGTAAAACTCTTTTATTGTTGTAACTTTTGGAATACGATGAAGTGATAATTGATGAGGTATATCATTTATTATCTGTAATTCTTCTGATGTTAATGATTTAAATTTTCTTTTCTCCATATGTGTAACCTGTATAATTTTTGTGTATAACAATAAGGTTTTTGATAATTAACTAATATATATATATATAATTATAATAAATACGTCTATGATTAAACCTACAAGACTACGATGTATATAACCTTTTATAAATTGTTTCATTATATATTTATTGATTAATTATCAATTTTTGTTATTCTATATAATGATAATTCCTTTTCTTTTTCTTCTTTTAACTTGTATAATTCTTCATTTATCAATGTTGTAAATTGTGAAATAATATTTTTAAATTTTTCATCACCAAGAACATGCTCTATATTCCCAAATGCATTTATATTCCCATTATATAAATATAAGAATGTGTCTTTATCAACATTTTTGATAGTTCTTATATTACTTTCTATTTCTTCCAATTCATAAATTAATTTATTTAATTCCTTAAAATTTTCCATAATTTATTCGTTATTGTATTGTTTAAATAGATTAATAAATGTTTCTTTTACCATAGGATTTTTATTTATATCTTCTATACATTCCCTACTAGAAACACCAAATAAATATTGAAATATCATTTCTCTTTGAATGATATATGGGCTAGTACAAAAATCTTGCAATGTTTTCCAATCTATATTATTCATAGATTTATTAATATCCTCATCACATTCATTCCTCATTTTCTTATAAGTTGTTTCAGGGCTCCAACCATGTTTTAAACATTCATCTGCTATATGCAAAATAGAAACTTCACAACCTTTTTCTTTCCAAAATTCAATAGTCATACTTATAGGAAATCCTTCCTGATAAAACATTTTTCCAATGCCTTTTATAACAATATTTCTGTATCCTATTTTAATTATTTCTATCATATATTAAACCCACTCAATTTTGCTGCCGCACCTATAACAAAACCCATGATGAGGTTCAATAGGACATTGCCTATCCTTACAATCTTTATATCTACTAATTGATAAATAATCCTCTTTTTTATCAATCCTAACCACTTTTGTATTAGCAACTATAACATCTTGCGTTTTTATTGGCTTAATATGGCTTTGCTCGTTATCCAGCTCTTCCAGCAAAGCGTCTGCTAGTTCTATAGAATCACTCACTATATCTTCTAAAAAATCTGATTGATTTTTATTCCATTCTGTCACTGAATCTATATAAGTTTGATTATGCAAAAATCCATTCATCGCCGCCACAGCTGCATGAAACCTTTGTTCTTCTTTTGTCATAATTTATTTTAATCCATTACATTTCTGATATGATCTTCATAAGGATCGTATTCAATTTGCTTGATAACTTTATAACATCCTTGTTCTAAAGCAATAGCATGATGCTCGCCAGTCCAAGTATCAGGATTACTTACCAATACATGCTCTAATTTACCTTCTTCATTTACTTGTAAATACATTTCTCCATCTGTCTCTAATACTTCAATATTATTTGTTACTCTGTGGCAATGATTACTAGACTCACCATGAGCAATAATTTTATCTTTTACTTCTTTTGCATTTTTAGGTATAGCATTTACTTTAACAAGTAATACATCCCCTTGACGAAATTGTTTCATTTGATTGATTGTTTAAATTAAAAAATTAAGTTTCTATAAGTGGTTGATATTCTTTTGCATTCATTTTAAATGTCCATGCAACAGCTCCCCAAGCATTTTTAGCTGCTTCTTCTGGTATACATAAAAAATATTCGCGTTTTGTACTATGGCAAGTTACATTAACATAATAAACATATTTATCTATAATATCATCTTTTTCTTTTGTTCTATATAAAATCACATCCTGTCCATTAACATGATCTTTATCTATTTCTTTAATATCTAATAATATTGCATATTTTTTTGTGCCTATTATTTCACGAATACACCTCCTTCGTTCAGCATTTTTTTCCTGTACTATAGTTTTTTTAGTAATACTATCCTTATTCATAATCCATTCTTTTGGGACTGAAACACCATTCCAATAATATTGTTCATAGCCATCATTAAATGATATAGCAGACTCTGTTTCTGAATGTAAATTTCCATTAGGATTTCTAAGAATTTTATTGGGCAATTCAGATACTATACAAAATCCACTTAATTGGATCATATCATAAACTCCTGATGTTAATATGGATTTGAATGCATTAAAATCTTTATTATTTATAACTCCTATTTGAGTAAAAAAATCATAAAAAGACAAAAAGCCATAATTATAAATATTGCCAATATATGAAAATGGGTAATATTCACTCCCGACTTTACCCCTGACTTCATCCCAGACTTTACCCCTGACTTCATCCCTGACTTTACCCCCGACTTCATCCCAGACTTTACCCCAGACTTCATCCCTGACTTCATCCCTGACTTCATCCCAGACTTTACCCCTGACTTCATCCCCGACTTTACCCCTGACTTCATCCCTGACTTCATCCCAGACTTTACCCCAGACTTCACTCCCGACTTTACCCCTGACTTCATCCCAGACTTTACCCCCGACTTCA
>ERZ650308.125-NODE-125-length-42217-cov-9.090010_pt1 | contig 42217 bp, 32 predicted proteins | sample MGYA00376244_ERZ650308 | MGnify/ENA primary metagenome ERZ650308 (study PRJEB26733, sample SAMN07839295) | wastewater metagenome | biome: small river; feature: stream; material: water | place: USA: North Carolina | collected 2016-04-26 ... | reverse complement strand
CTTGTAAGAAAGATCTTGATATTACCAACGTAAACTCACCTACTCCAAGTAGTGCCCAAAATGAAAATGGTGCAATTGCTTTGGCACAGGGTACCGTTTATTTAAATGGTTTTTACAACTTGAAATATTCTGATGGTGTATACGGCCGTTTCTGGGCTGGCGCCATGGGATTTTCTGGAATGATGGGCGATGAGATTGGTGCAGAAGCAGCGAATGCTTTCATGAACCAAATCGGTTGTCCTAATAAAGTAACTTTGGATAATGGAACTGTTGTTCTTAACCCAAGTAACCCAAAAACACAGTACGAATTAGTACGTTATGCAAACCAAAACGCACAAGGTGGTAGTAATACTACTTTCTACGAGTGGGCATACATGTACAATATGATTACTGCGGCAAACTCTATTTTAGATCTTGCTGAAAAAACAACATTCACTGGTGCAGGCGCTGCTACTAAGAAAGCAACAATTCAAGCTTGGGCTTATTGGTGGAAAGGTTATGCTTATAGCAGAATCGGTTCTACTTACTATGCTGGTTTGATTCAAAATGCAACTACAGCAGAGGCATCTACGAATGGTAACTATGTAACTAAAGAAGCAATCATCACTGAAGCAAATTCAAACTTCGACAAAGCAGTTACTGCTTTAGCCGCTGCATCTTCTGCTACAGATTACACTGCAACTTTAGGAAAATTAATCCCAACTTACTTGCAAAAAGGTAAAGGTGGTGTCTTGACTACAGATATGTGGAAGAGAAACATCAATACTATGAAAGCACGTAATATTCTTGTGAATACATTAAAGTCAAGCATGACTGCTTCTCAATGGACTAGCATTTTGACTTTGGCGAACGATGGTATTAAGTCAACTGACTTAGTATTCACTGCTCGTACAGACGCAAATGGTAGCTTTATTGAGTCTACTGTAGCTGATAAAATTGGTCAAGCAACAACAACTGGATCTACGAACACTTACAAATTAAGTGAGCGTTGGGTACAAGATTTCGTGGCAGGTGATAAGCGTAAAGACAATAACGTAATTACATTATCTTCTGTTGGCTTGTTCAACACAGACCGTGGTAACTCATTCAATACACGTTATAGCTTAAAGTATGGCGGTGCTGGTTTAGCAGGTGTTTATACTTATGCAAACAACGTAATTGGTGCAAATGAAATCACGATTGCTGGTTCATACGAAGAGAACGAATTAATGAAAGCTGAGGCTTTGATTATGACAGGTCAAGTTGACTTGGGTGCTGCATCTATCGATGCGGTTAGAACTTACCAAGGTGCTGGTTTAACAGCATTAGGTACTGGTTTGACTCAAGCTGCTGCGTATGAGCAATTAAGAAGAGAGCGTAGAATTGCATTGGCATTCAAAGGTCTTTCTTTCTATGATGCTCGTCGTTGGGATATCATTGCTCCAGACAAATCTCGTACTGGCGCTGTGGTGATCTCTTCTACAGGTGTAGTTAACACTAACGCAACAATCGTCTATGGTTTCTTAGACTATTGGGATGTTCCAGATAATGAATTAGCTTACAATCCAGCTGAAGCAGGTTCTGCTCCAACTAAGAATCCTAAGCAATAATTACTATTTAGGTAATATTTTGAAACAAGACCCTTCGGGGTCTTGTTTTTTTATGTCCCTATAGTAACTTTAAGGTATAAAATCAATCCCATGAAAAAAGTACTACTGTGTTTCATGCTACTTAGCACAACCGCTAGCATTAGTTTTGCGCAAAGCAATAACATCTCAACAACAGGAAAGTGGGGTCAGCAAATTTTTATCAGTGACGTAAATGGCCAGGCTTTCACCAATAAATATGAAGGCATTGCTGGAAACGTATATGATCAAGCGGATTACCGTTTGGCGAAAATTACTTTAAAAGACGGCAGGGTTTACAATGATGTAAAAGCTAGAATCAATCTATTGGAACACGAGGTAAACTTTATTGCTTCTAATGGGCAAGAGGGTTATTTAGGAAAAGGAATGGCTACCGAAATAGTGTATACAGTGCCCAAAGAAATAGGTCAAGACTTACAAGTATTTCAATGTGGCTTTCCGCCAATCGACAACCAAAACAGGATCTCATTTTATCAGATATTATTGAATGGCAAAACAAGCTTACTTAAATCTGTATATAAATCTATTCAAGAGCGCAACAATGACATGTCTGGGGAACGCTATAAAGAATTTGCAACTTATGAAAACATGTATCTTTTGAAAGAAGGTGTAATGGTTCGTGTCAAAAAAGATAAGTCAACTGTGGTTGCCTTATTGAAAGACAAAGAAGAAGCGATGAAGCAATATATTGATACTCAAAAATTGAATCTAAAAAACGAAGCACATTTAGTAGCATTGATCAAATATTACAATAGCTTATAAATGGAATTTGTTGACCAGCTAAACCAGTGGGGAGCTCAAAAAAAGCCCTTCGTATTTATCATCGATTTTGAACAAAAAAAGCCATTGGCATGGCTTATTGAGGAATGTCCAAGCGCCTTTCAGTTTAAGTTTAATCCCTCAGGTGTTAAAAGCAAAGCGGCTTCTGAAAATAAGTTAGAGGAGGCTCATATACAGCAATTCACTAAACACCCTATTGCATTAGAAGACTATGCTGTCAAGTATCATCAAGTTTTGAATGCATTGCAAAGGGGAGATAGCTTTTTGATTAATCTAACCATTCCAACTCCAGTAGATAGCCTTGTAGATTTTCAAACATATTTTAATCAAGCGCAATCTAAATATGTGGTATGGTTAAAAGATGAATTTATTTCCTTTTCTCCAGAAACATTTATTCAAATTGATGCAGGTAAAATTGCTACTTATCCTATGAAGGGTACCATTGATGCGAGCTTGCCCAATGCAAAAGAAAAAATATTGAAGGATCCTAAAGAATATGCAGAGCATGCAACCATTGTTGATTTACTTAGAAATGACTTAAGCAAGGTTGCATCCAATGTTAAAGTAAAAGATTTTAGGTATTACGAGGAGTTACAAACGCAGGGCGGGATGATTGGACAGGTGAGCTCTGCCATTGAAGGGACACTTTCAGATGATTATGCTTCTAAAATTGGAACCATACTTTATGATCTTTTACCTGCAGGATCCGTGTCAGGCGCGCCCAAGAAAAAGACAGCCGATTTAATTGCAGAGATAGAAGGCAAAGATCGTGGCTATTATACTGGTATCGCTGGATGCTTTGATGGTATTCATTTAGATAGCTGTGTTTTGATACGATATTTAGGTGCAGACAATGTCTATCAAAGTGGTGGTGGTATTACATTTCAGAGTGATCTTCAATCTGAATACCAAGAAATGATAAATAAAGTATATGTCCCAGTTTATTGAATCGATATGTATTAAAGACGGGTTGGTCAGCAATTTGTCGGTTCATCAATCTAGGGTGGACAGGACTTTCAATGCATTTGCTGCTTCAGAAATGCCTATTGATTTATTTTTGTTAGTAGACCATCTAGTTAAACCAGCAACTGGTTGGTATAAGCTTAGAGTCACTTATGATCTTTACGGAAATCATAATGCCGAATTGATTGCCTATCAGATGAAGTCAATTTCAAAATTCGGATTAATTGATATTCATGGAAAAACTTACGAGTATAAATATGCCAATAGAGACTGGATCAATGAAGCGCTTGAAAAATCAGGCATGGACGAAATCATCCTACACGATGCAGGCTTGATTAAAGATACTTCATATGCTAACCTAGTGTTTTATGATGGAACGGACTGGTACACGCCTGAAGCCCCTTTGCTAGAGGGTACCCAAAGAGCAAAACTAATTCAAGAGGGAATCATTCAGCCAAAGTATTTGCATTTGGAAGATTTGGCAAATTATACAAAGTTTAAGTGTATCAATGCATTGATGGGCTGGGAGGATACAATTGAATATGACATCTCTATAATTGGATAACCATTGTTTATTGATAAACAGCGCCTTTCGCCCAATTTAGTGCAACCAGAGTTTTGAAAAATTTAGACTTTAATTCATAACTTTTAAGTAGCAGTTCAATGTATTTAAGTTCTCTATTGTTTACTAAGAATAAACTACTTTCTCCAATTTCAAAACGCTGAAATTCTGCGTCTAATAATTTCCTTGCATTGTCAACACTTATATTGGTTAGAACTTGTTGATTTTTAAAAGCCACCAATTCAGCGTAGTATTTTTTAATTTTATTTTCAATCTCTAGTTTTACTTGTTTGATTTCTTCTTTTTGTAACTCTATTTTAAGATTAGCTTGTTTTAAGTCTCCTCTAGCCTGACGAAGAAAAAGCGGTAATCCAAATTGAACACCAGCTTTATAATTATTGGAATACAATGATTGATTTATTGGATTTGAAAACTGGTAGCCCTTGTTTAAAAAATTATAGTTGACTCTAAATGTTGGGAGTAAGTTTTGTACTTTATATTGCCTCTCAACTTGTAACATGTCTGTTTTGAACTCTAAAGCTTTTAGCTTAGGATGTGACATGCTTGCCTCTTCTATGACTTGTAATAATGAAGGAAGCTCAATCTTGTTCAAATCAATCTTAAGCCAACTACTGTCTGGAATAACGCGTTCGTTTAATTCGTATGGCTGCTGCTGTGCATCCCATAAGAAATTGCTTAATTTGCTTTGTTCTTCTATTTGTTCGGCCCAAGCTTGACTTTGAAGGTTCATGATATTTTGAAGCTGAAGTAGGCCTTCTACAGTGTCTATCGCAGCTCTATCACCGGACACAAATGATTTTTTAATAAAATCGAACCTGTTTTTTGCATTACTCATGATATTCGAAAAAAGCTGCTGTTTTTGAAAAGCATAAGTCCATTGCCAAAAAGAGCTAGCTCCGTCTAAATAAAGATCATTCAACAAAAGTTGTCTTTCTTCTTTACTCAATTGAACTAGAATTTTGCTTTGTGCAAGATCAGACCTTCTTTTATCAATAAGTACATCTTTAAGTAGTGGGATAGAAACACCTAGGTAACTACTTTTGCCTGAGGTTGATTCTGCACTAAGTTTGTCGCCGTAATTATTTTCAAATCCCGCTTTCACTTCAATACCATACCAGGTTGGTATTTTTAGTTCAGGATTGCTATAGTAAAAGTAATTTTTGCCGTCAATTGTTTTTTGCTCATTATTTAGATAAAATGCAGGATCGAAAGCGCCTCTTACACTCATCAATGCAGCTTTGGACATATCCACTTTTAAGTCAGCTTGTTTAGCGATAGGGTGGTATTGATTGATTAAATCAAGGGTATTGCGAATACTAATTGTGTTTTGTGCACACAAGGTAAATGGCAATAATACAAGCAATAAGATATAGTGAATCTGGTTACTTTTCATTTGACTTATTGTCTTTTGTTTTCGTTTCAATAGTATAAAAATCAGGAGGGAATCCATTGAGTTGTCGCCAGAATTCATACCATATTGGCACATTATTCAATAACGCAAAGCCTTGTACTCCAGTGCCAATTTTCAAATTTGTTGGCCAAGATTTTTCAGTTGTCTCAGGTACAATTAACACCCTAAACTTGCCATTTTCATTCCTATTCGATTCTATGGCACTAATTTTTCCGGCGAAAGTGCCATAACTAGAATTAGGCCAACCAGAAAATACAATTGCTGGATAGCCGTCAAATTGCAAACGAACATCTTGGCCTCTATTCAAAAGGGCCAAGTCCATTGGCTTTACAAATAGCTCTACTGCGTATAAAAAAGCTTTAGGGACAATTTCAACGATCATATCGCCTTCCTTCACCATTTCGTTCAGTCCTGCTTTTTTTGCTTTAATGATTTGTCCTGTTTGAGGCGCGATCAACCATTTTTGACTACCTCGGATTCGGTAATTGCTCAGTTGATTTTCGTTTTTTGCTACTTCAGCTATGACTGAACTACGTTCACTATTCGCGTTGTCAATTTCACCTTTTAGTTTAAAAATTTTATCCGCGTATTCTTGCTTAATGCCATTTAGTTCTATACGAGCGATATAAATATCTTGTTTTGCATTTAGGAACTTTTGTTGTTTTTCTTGAAAACCCGCTTTTGATTTATTAAAATTTTGCGTTCTCTTTTCGAAATCTGTTAATGAAATGATACCATCATTCAATAACTTATTCGCTCTATTGATTTGACTAGTGCCAATTTCAAGGTCAATTTTTGCAGCAGTCAATTCAGAGCTATCAATTAAAATCTTTCTTTCTAGTTGTTGTATTTTGTTTTTAACTGACAACTCTTTTAATCTATAACCCTCTTCCAATGCCTTTATTTGTGCATTTGAATTTTCAATTTTGGATTGGTAAAAATCAACTTTTTGTTTTTTTGCATTGACTTGGTCTTCTGTCCTTTCAATTAATTTTGGATCTAGATAATCATCTTTTGTGTCTGCCAATTCTACAATGGTATCACCCTTTTGCACAAAGTCGCCCTCCTTTACCCACCATTTTACTATTTTGCCAGGGATAATACTATTGATCTGCTGTGGTCTTTGCTCTTGAAACTGGGTTGTCACAATGCCAGTTGTATTGATATTTTGGGTCCAAGGCACAAATAAGATCAACAATGCGCCACATAGCAATCCAATAAAAATATTTTTGATCCTGCGTTCACTATTTACTGAATAAATGTGTTCGAAGGCCGAATATTTTTTACCTGTTTCTTGTTCTATTTTTTCAAGCATTTTTTTCATGTTCTATTTATTTAGATTGGCTTGGATGAACTACAGATTGGATATGTCCTTTTTCTAGCACAATGACCATGTCGCATTTACTTGCTATTTCCTGGTCTTTTGTGGTAAACAAAATGGTCACATCTTCAAGTCCAAATAAATAATTTTGTAAGGTTTGTTTTTGATCTTCTGCAATCAATTTTAAAGGCTCATCTAGTAGTAGCATAGATGGCTGATTTATTAAGGCTCTAGTGATTAATAATTTTTGGACGATGGATGAGCTTAATTTTTTCCCTGTTGGTTCTAAAGGGGTATCAAATCCTCTTTTTAGTGAACCGAAAAATTCTTGCAAACCTATTATTTTAAATAATCTCAACACTTCTTGTTCCTGAATATTTGGATTGCCCAAGGTTAGGTTTTCCCATAAAGTTGCTGAAAATATATCTTGTTTTTGTAGATAAATTCCAATATGGCTTCTAAGACTATCTAAATTATAGTTGTTAATGGGCACTTGATTAAAAGTTAAACTGCCATCAAATTCTTGGAAAGCGCCAGTTAACAATCTCAATAAAACAGTTTTGCCGGAGTCTCCATCACCCATAATCGCCACTTTCTGACCAGCTTGAATTGAGAAGTTAATTTTCTCAAGTATTTTAATTTCATCAAAGCCAAAGCTTAAGTCCTTTGCTTCAATTGCTATGCCTTTGTCTTTCTGGAATTGAAAACTGCCTTCTGTTTCTAAAGGCTTTTCGGTGATTTTATTAATCTTTTCAACACTTGTCAAAACGTCATAAACGGTTTCTAAACTAACAATCAATTTTTCTACTGCATTCAAAATAGTCAAGATAATGATCTCCGCAGCAATAAACTGACCAATATTGATTTGCTGTTGAATCAATAGAATCCCTCCAACAATCAGCATAGAGGCTGTGATGAGGATTTTAAAAATAATCAATGACCAGTATTGAATTTTCAATATTTCAAAATGTTTTGTTCTTGAACTAAGGTAGCCTTCCAATAAATTATTTGTTTTATCTAAATGGAGATTATACTTGTTTGAAAATTTAAATGTTTTAATCCCTCTTGCGATCTCTTGTATCCATCCTGCAATATTGTATTTGTAATTGCTTTCTTCTAAAGAAGCTTCAAAGCCTTTGGGCGAAGAGATGTAAAGAATTAAATAAAGAATTACGATTAGGAGTAAACCAAAAATGATAAATACAGAATTGTAGAATGCTAATAGGATTAAGCCAAAAAATAATTGAATCAAAGCAGTGGGTATATCTAATAATAATTTTGCAATGCTTTTCTGCAGCGTAGGTATATCAAAAAATCGATTTACCAATTCTGGCAAATGATAAGTGTCTATAGATTTGATATTTAATTTTGGAATTCTGTGGGAAAATTCAAATGCATATCTTGTGAAAAGCTTTTGTTGAATCTTCTCTACAATTTTCATTTGGTTTATTTTCAGCATACCTGTAAATAATACACCTGCTACAACTAGTACAATAAGCACCCACATTGAAGCCGGCAATTGTTTTTTGCCTGTTGCAACAATGGCAAAATTGATAATTGCTTGAATACCTAATGGAAGGGAGAGTTGAATTAACCCTGAAAGGATGGACAATAAGTAGAGGGCAGTAATTTCCTTCTTCTCAAGGCGGATCAGCCCGAATAACTTAAAAAGAGACTTTGATATATTGATTTTTTCCATTTGCTTCGATTAAACCCTCAAATCAAGCACATTTTTAACAATTGTATTTACGATTCATGAAATTTTAGGCCAAAGTGCTATAATTCGTTTATTTTTAAATGCTTATTATTTTAAATGTTTAAACAATGATTTCATTACTGCTTTGTGTATTCTTTTTAGGCTATGTACTAATCACTTTAGAACATTTTGTACATATTAATAAAGCTGCAACTGCTTTGTTGACTGCTGTGTCATGTTGGACTATCCTTGTTGCATATCCAGCAACAAAACAAGCAGCATTAGGGCAACTAGGCGCTCATTTATCAAGTATTGCTGAAATCGTATTTTTTCTTTTAGGAGCAATGACCATTGTAGAATTAATTGATGCGCATGATGGTTTTCAAAATATCACTGAAAAAATAAAATCTACCAAGAAGACTAAATTCATTTGGACCATTGCATTAGCTACATTTTTCCTTTCTGCGGTACTTGATAATTTAACAAGTACAATTGTAATGGCTTCTATTATTAATAAACTAGTACAAGAAAAAAAAGTAAAATGGCAGCTTTTAGGTTTGGCTGTGATTGCCTCAAATGCAGGCGGAGCATGGAGTCCAATAGGGGATGTGACTACGACGATGTTATGGATCGGACACCAGGTTACTCCTTTGAATATTGTAATAGAAACATTTTTAGCAAGTTTCGTTTGTATGGCAGTTCCAACTTTGATTATTAGTTATCAAATTAAAGGTTCAATATTGTTAATTGAAAAAACTGCAATGAATCAACATACTATTCAAAACTCAAGTGAACGTAATTTGGTATTTTTCATTGGCGTTAGTTGTTTATTATTTGTTCCATTTTTTAAAATAATGACCCATCTTCCACCATATATGGGTATGTTATTTAGTTTAGGAATTATGTGGGTGCTAACAGAATTGATTCATCATAAAAAAGAAGCAGCAGAAAAAGGGGTCCTATCTGTGAGTCATGCATTAAGAAAAATAGATACGCCAAGTATCTTATTTTTCCTTGGAATATTAATGAGTATTGCTGCATTAGAACAAGCAAATGTTTTAAATCAATTGGCTGTATTGCTGGATCAAAAATTTAGCAATATTCAAGTGATTGCTGTTTTGATTGGGTTGATTTCTTCCATTTTTGACAATGTGCCTTTAGTAGCAGCACTTCAAAGCATGTATAGCCTTAATGTATACCCAACTGACCACTATTTTTGGGAACTGCTAGCTTATACAGCAGGAACAGGGGGTTCGGTGCTTATTATAGGTTCTGCAGCCGGGGTGGCAGTCATGGGCATGGAAAAAATCGACTTCTTTTGGTACCTTAAAAACATTAGCTGGATTGCTTTGATTGGCTTTATTGCAGGATTTTTTGTTTTTATATTAGAAAATGTCTAATTTTGATGTTTAAACATTGAATTATGAAAAACATAGCAAAAATATACGCTCCTCCTGCACCTCATATGGTGGGAGACGGTTTCAGAGTACATAATTTTATCCCTTCTTTCCCTGCATTATCGATGCAGAGAATGGATCCATTTATTATGTTAGATTATGGTTCAAAATTTGTTTTTCCTCCAGCACCTACGCCTAAAGGAGTAGGCGTTCATCCACATAGAGGTTTTGAAACAGTCACCATTGCTTATAAAGGACAGGTGGCACACCACGATAGTTTTGGTAATTCTGGAATCATCAATGAAGGGGATGTACAATGGATGACCGCAGCATCTGGTTTATTACATAAAGAATACCATGCAGAATCATTTGCCAAAACAGGTGGCGAATTTCAAATGGTACAACTATGGGTGAATCTACCTGCAAAGGATAAAATGTCAGCACCAAAATACCAAGCCATCACCAATGATCAAATGGCTAAAGTGATATTGGCGGATGGTAAAAGTTATGTAGAAGTCATTGCAGGTAATTATCAAGGTCAAAAAGGTCCTGCAAATACTTTTACAGAACTGCATTTACAAAATGCTTATTTAGCAAAAGGTGTCAAAGCTGAGTTTGATTTTCCTGCAACACAGAATACATTTTTAATTGTGATTGAAGGCAGCATCAGTGTGAATGGAAAAGACAATGTGCCAGTTGACCATTTTGTAGAGATGGATAAAAAAGGAACTTCATTTATGATAGAAGCAACAGAAGACGCTAAAGTATTGGTTGCAAGTGGTGAACCAATTGGGGAGCCGATTGCCGCACATGGTCCATTTGTAATGAATACTAGAGACGAATTGGTTCAAGCTTTTAATGATTTCAATGACGGGAAATTTGGACATTTGGAAGACTAATACTTATTATAGAAGATCTATTTATGATTAGTTATAAATTTTAAAATATTTTATGCAAACAATTTTACATACGGCAGATTCAAGAGGAGATGCAAACCATGGCTGGTTACATAGCAAGCATAGTTTCAGTTTCGCAAATTATTATAACCCAGAAAAAATTCATTTTGGTGTTTTGCGTGTATTGAATGACGACTTCGTAGCTGCGGGAATGGGCTTTGGATTACATCCACATGACAATATGGAAATCATTTCTATTCCATTAGAAGGCGACTTAGAACATCAGGATAGCATGGGTAATCATACAGTGATCCAACATGGAGATATACAAGTGATGAGTGCTGGAACTGGCATAAAACATAGCGAGTACAATAAGAATAAAGACAAGCCAGTAAAATTTTTACAAATTTGGGTGATCCCGAATAAAAAAGATGTGACACCTCGTTATGACCAAATTACTCTAGATCCAAAAGATCGTTTGAATACTTTACAACAAGTGCTTTCTCCTAATCCAGAAGATGCTGGTGTTTGGATTCACCAAGATGCTTGGTTCCATATCGGAAAATTTGATAAAGAGCATACTGCAAAATATGATATCAAGAAGGCAGGCAATGGCATGTATGCATTTGTCTTGTATGGTGCTTTTGAAATTGCAGGCCAAAAATTATCCGAGAGAGATGCTTTAGGCATTACTGACTTTGATCAATTCGAATTGAAGGCATTGACGCAAGATGCCGAGATTTTATTGATGGAAATCCCAATGCAGCTTTAAGCATTTTCCTATTTACAAATTCATGCTCAACTGAAGCGAATAGGTTCTGCCCATTCCGTAAATTCCTGATCCGTGTGTCTTGTATTTTTCGTTCAATAAATTAATCCCTCCAATCTGAATGGATAAATGATCAAACTGGTGTTGATAGTTTAGGTTAAATACATTCCATTTGGGCGTTCCATTTGGTCCAATACGGTTATCGTCTTTATCACCTTGTGCTAAACGATCCTGTTTGCCTGCAAATTGATGACTAAGTTGTACTTGTGTTTTCTGATTTTTCCAAACAAGCATTTGCTGTCCAAACATAGGAGGTATCCTTCGCATAGGTTCATGCTTCGTTCTATTTTGTCCATAAGTGAATGTAAGATTACTGCTCCAACATAATGCCGAATTGATAGCGTATTGCAGGTTTGTTTCAAATCCATAGATATAAGATTTGTCAGCATTTTGTTTTGAATACACTTGGTAGCCATTGATGTAACTTCCTGTTACTTTTTGTCTGGTGATGATATCTTTTAAATTTAGGTAAAAGCCACTTACTCCAAATTGAATCCCTTTTGTATAATATTTATACCCCAATTCATAGTGTACAGATTTTTCTGGAGCCAGGTTTTTTGTTGGGACTTCATACCTAAAATCAACAATTCCTAAAGTGCCTAGGTCGTCTATATTGGGCGCCCTGTATCCAGAAGAGATGGAGCTAAATATTTGACTTGTTTTGTTGATTTTGTAAGATACTCCACCATTTCCAACCAATGCACTTGGTTGAAGTTCTACTGCACCAATACTACTATCGAATAATTGAATCTTAAATTTATTCCACCTAAGACCACCTTCAAAATGCCATTTATTTAGATCAAACTTATGTAAATGAAAAACAGAGAAACTATTGTATTTGCTTTGATCTGGGTATAGACCTCTTTTGTTTACAAGGATACCAGTAGTCAAATTTCGATCTGTCAATAAACTTGATATTGCATCTGCATAATAATCAATTCCTGAATTGATATGCCATTGTTTATTTGGGTTGGATAAAATATCAACACTTGTTCCTAAAGTGTTGACTTCGTCTTTTTCAAATTTAAAACTACTGCTATTTAATTTGTTGCTCTCTCTCTCTTCTTTAGCATGTTGGAAAGATTGTGTCACCTGAATTTTTGAGAAATACTTATTATTTGTTTGCTTTATCCATTTGATAGCATGAATTTGTTTCTCCTGCCAAGCAATCTGATTGATTTTAAAATTTTCAAGCAATACTTTATGATAAATTGGTACATTTTTTTGTATCAATACTTGAGATGAAAAAATGATTTCTGAATTGTCGGCTATTTTGATTCTGAGTTTGCTATCTAATCCAGTTTCTGTGTAACCACTCGGCGTTTGCACACCTACGTTTTTACCACCTACAAGGTCTCCAAAATTTCTTGAAGTCAACCCAATTTGGATAGCCATGTTTTTTTGCGCATATTGGATAGAAGATCTTGTAGTCTTTTCCATATCCTGGCCGACATATTTTAAAAGCATCTTTGCTTTCCAGCTGGATTTGGTAGCATAATTAGGTAAAATTGATTGTAGGTGAATTGCTCCTCCAATCGCGTCTGATCCATATTCTACAGAACCAGTTCCTTTGAATACGTCAATCTGTTCAATAGTAAACAAATCAATATTGTTTAAGTATTGATTTGGTCCATAACGGAATGTAGCATTGTTGATTCTGATTCCGTCAATTAAAAGTAATGTTTGATTCCCTGTTAAGCCTCTAATGAATGGAGCACCGCCGCCGTGATTCGTTTTTTGAATAAAAACCCCCGATCCGCCAATGAGCGCTTCGGGGGTTGTTCTAAAATTACCCAATTTTAAATCTTCAGTAAGTACTTGTGTAATACTATAAGGCAATAATTGCTTGTGTTTAATAGAAATCCTGTTTTTCACTACAATTGAATCAAGCTTGATATAGCTTGTGTCAGATATTGCGTTGTTTGCAATTGCTTTTGTCGTCATTGAAAACAACCCCATAAAAGCCATCATTGTAATGAAAAACCTGATCATATTTAGTCAATAATTTTGATAAATGAACTTCTAATAGGCGCTGGCATGTTAGAATGCTTTCCTTTAATCGCTTTCCAAAGTATTTGATTGAACAATAAGTCAGGCACATTGTCTTCTTTGCTGAAATCTAAACTTTCACTCACTGTAGATAGTTCATCTACTTTAATGTTTTTTTCATTGATATCAACTAATGGTTGAATTGAATTAAAAGGACTGCTATTAGGAACTGTATTAAATGATCTCCACATTGGTTCTGCAGCAGCATCATATTGACTCATTGGAGGCAATCCTAAAATTAATTCAATCGTTCTAAGCATACTCGATGTAGAATACATTGTATGATCTACAAATCCTCTTTTCACATAACCACCTGCAACGTAAGCCGTTGATCTATGTGCGTCCACATGATCTGCTCCATTTTGTGCATCATCTTCTAAGATAAAAATTGCAGTCTTGTTCCAAATAGGATGTTTGCTTAAATATTCAATAAACAAACCAACTGCGTAGTCGTTATCTGCAACGTGCGCAAATGGTGTAGGCCTTCCTATTCTTGTACCCTCTGTATGGTCATTGATGAATCTTAGTGTGTTTAAAGAAGGCACTTGGTTGATTGCATACAAAGAATCAAATTCTCTTTTCCATTGGTAGAATCTAGACGTGTCACGTACTTTTTCGTCCCAGCTTGTGAAATATGGGCAGAATTTTCCTTCAAGTGTTGGATAGTTTGCAGCATAATCATCTGCGAACTCACCGTAGGTTCTGAAGCTAACTCTTGCTTTTAAAGCATGATCCCATAAGAAACCACCTTTTGGAGATGCAATCTTTTTTTGGCCTTCGTAGTCATATGTGCCTCCTCTTCCGCCATAGCTAGTCACCCAAGTTTTTTCATTATAGTCATTTGCATAAGCTGCTGTACTCCAACTATGTCCGTCTGCACTTACTTCTGCATCCACATAAAAATTATCTAGTAATACAAATTGTTCTGCAACAGCATGTTGGTTTGGTGTAATGTTTCTGCCAAATAACAAAAGACTACTATCTCCATTGCCTTGAGGTAAATCACTTAATACTTGGTCGTAAGTTCTGTTCTCTTTAATAATGTAAAAAACGTGTTTGATTGGTGAGCTATCTCCAACATTTTTTGGAATTGGATTGCCCGATTGACCATTGGTAGAAAGCTCTTTATTTTTGTTATAAGGTGTATTTGAATACACTTGTTTAGTATAAGCTGTTAATTCTTGTAAACTAGGTTCTTTAAATATAGATAAGCTACCCTTGAATAAACCTCCAATATATTCGACTTCCTTAGGTTTTGCTTTTAAATCGCCAGCTTGGTAATTTACAGCTTCTTTTCTTCTGATTGGATTTGGACCGTTTGGATTTGCTTTTGAGCTTAATCCTTTTCCATTGGTTACGAATACCGTGCCTGCAACAATTTTTAAATTGGTTGGGTACCATCCAGTTGGGATAAAACCAATGCTTTTACTAAATCCTTTATTGCTTACATCAAACACTGCTAGATTATTATTATCTGCATTTGCCACATATAATTTTGTTTCAGTTTCATTCAATGCTAGGCCATTTGCTGTTGATCCATTTGGCGCATTTGGGAATAAGGCTGTATTCAGTACTTCTTCAATAATTAATTCTTTTGTGTTGACCACTGCGACACTATTGTCGTTTGCGTTCGCAACATATAAATATTGGCCATTTTTTGTCAATAACAATTCGTTAGGATTGTCTCCGATGGCTAATCTTTTAATTGATTGCTTTTTTTCTGTATCCCAAACTAGTAATTGATCAGCACCCCAAAGAGAGATGTACAATTGTTTTTGATCTGGGCTTAACACACAAGTATACGCCTCTGCGCCTAATGGGTAAGCGATTTGCTTTTTTGTTTCAAGATTGATTTCATAAAACATGTTATTTTCCTTTGACACGACATACATGGTATTTTTAGCATAATTGATACATAAGCCTGTTGGAGAAATTCTAACTGGCCATTTGTCACCTAATTTGATAGAGTCAACTAGCTTTAGTTTGTTAGTTGCGATTTCATATTTCAAGATCCAATTGTCATTACCACCGCTAGCATATAAGAATTGGTTATTTTTGCTAAATACAAGGCCATACCAGCTTTTTGCTGTTGTAACATAGTCCAGCATCTTTTGACTTTGAATATCTAATAAATGGATGCCTTGTGTGCTTTGACCATTGTTTGTAATAGCAGCTAGTTTTTTATTAGGGCTTAATACAATATTTAATGGAAGGTCTTCCAATGGAATTTGTTTTCCAATTGGACTAATTTTCCATCCATTTGGAAGCTGTGTCTGCTTCATTTGTGCTTTTGCATTCAAGCCAATTAGGCTACACAAAAGCAAAAGGAGAATAGGTTGCTTAGTTTTCATGTTGTATGTGTTTATTAATTATTTATAATTGTTCCAGATGTTTTATAATGATCTGTTCTTTGCTCATGCTCGTTGTCCATGGTTGGACCTTGTTTTATTTTTCTCCAATCTAAGTTATAATTGTATTTTTTCATCGCCTTGTCCCAATCAAAAATTTCTTGACTTGGGAATTCAAAATAATAGGGACTAAAGTCAGGTTCATTTGTAAAGAAATCCGTTAACAAAGAAGCCGTAACATCGTATTGATTGACATAAGGAACCCCTAATACATTGTAGATTACTTTTAAAATAGAACCAAAATTAGCATGTGTATTTGAAACATAGTTCTTTTTTACATAAGGCCCCGCCATCATTAAGACACTTCTATGTGCGTCAATATGGTCTACTCCGCCTTGTGGATCATCTTCTGTAACAATGACTAACATATCTTTCCAATAAGGAGTTTGGCTCAGGAACTGTAACATTCTACCTAACGCCAAATCATTATCTGCCATATAAGAATGCTTAAATGGATAGCCATCTTCAGGTCTTTCACCTGCAGTGTGGTCATTTGGCAACATCACTGTCAATAACTGAGGTAAACTATCTTTCCCATTCAACCATTTTTTAGTAAACTCCTCTTCGAATTGCTTCATCCTAAATTGATCTGGAATATTGGTATTATAACCTGCAAAATTATGTGATGTTTTCTCCCAAACACCTTTTTGCATAGGAACCATAACAATATGACCTGCGCCTGTAGCAGTATCCATCCAGTCTTCTCTTACATGTGCTGTTTCATTTGCTTGACCAAAATTATAATAGCTAATATTTTTTCTATCAAGTGCTTCCCACAGCCCACCTATTTCTGCGTAGTCCTCTGGGTCCATACTACCAGTAGATCCTGGAAATCTTCTTCCTGGAGCAGTAGAAAAATAATCAGCCGACTTGTCGGTACTTGAATTGGCTTCAACCCATTCATTTGGTATAACACCCATCATCCAGTGGTGTCCATGAATGGATGCATCACTGTCACAATAAAAATTATCACTCATTGAAAATTGTTTCGCAATCTTATGGTGATTTGGTGTCACATTCACATGTTTTACTGTTTTGTTTTTACCATAAATATTTACGTCTAGTCCAAATCTTGCAAGTGAAGGGTCTCCCTTTACGTTTTTCATTTGACCAAAGACTTCGTCAAATGTTCTATTTTCTTTTGTAATAAATACAACATGTTTTATAGGACTAATTTTGCTTCCAGGTAAAACAGGCAAAGGCAAGCTATCTGTCTGTTCTTTTACGATATAGGTTTGTGTCAAAGCTTGTTTGGTATATAAAGAAAGCGTTGCTTGGTCAGGGTTAACTAAATCCTGAAAACTTCCAAGCTGAATATCACCAATATAAGTGCCTTGTTTTGGAATTGTAAATTGCTTGCCGCCGTTAGGTCCTGCACCTAGGCCCCTGCAAGATGTAATATATAAATGGGTTTCATCGTTTGAAAGCGCTACCCTTGTAGTGCCCCATCCAGTTGGGATTAATCCAATTGTTTTTGTAGATTCAATATCAATTTTTGCCACCGCATTAAATCCTAACAATGCAACAAAAAGGTATTTTTCATCTTTGGTCATTGTAATCCCAAAAGGCAGTAGCCCTCTATATCGATCCAATTTTGGGTCAACCAAAATAGGGATATGTTTTATGATTTCTCCTTTTTTATAATCTATGACGGCTATATTGTCGTTGGTTGCATTGGTTACATAAGCATATTTTTTTCCAACCACAATTGAATTTGGGCTTGCACCTCCAATCACTTCGGCATCTTCAACTAATTCTCCCAATTGTAAACCGGTTTTTAATTTCGCTTTTGTTGTATTGGTTGTAAGGTCAATGCAATACACGCTCATTGATTCTTTTACATTTGGATCACCAAGTCCCGGAATTGTTTTTCCATCAATGATAGTGCCTTCGATAGAAGCTTTTGTGTTGTTACCATATGGGTGCCATCCAATATATTGACTTTGGATATTATCTTTTGTAGTTCCCGCGACCAAAGGGTAGTCATACATGCCTACATTCGCTACTAAGACTGTCTTTTGATCTGGAGATAAAGCCAATCCAAATGGCTGTCTTCCTGTAGGGATGGAAGCAGTAATTTTATTTTCACTAAGGCTATACCTAACTAATCTAAAATTGCCTCGATCTAAAATTAATAGATCATTACTTTCGCTATGGTATACTAAATCACTTGTAAAACTTCCTTCAAACAATTGGCCTTTAAATTGACCATCCAATTTTATAGAATCAATTTTTTTAAATTGAGCATAATCATATACAATCACAGTGCCTTCGTTTCCCCCACTCAAGTAAACTATTTTTTTAGAAGGATGAAAAGCGATACCTAAGAAGGATCCTTTTTTCAGTGGACTCTCATTGGATTTGTGGTATTCGGGTATACGTTTTGTATGATGACTTTTTAAATCAATTAATGTAAGTGCATTTTCATGCAATGTTATGGCTACAGAACCATCAGGTGAAATCTTTAATCCAAATGGGTCATTGGTAATTCTTAATGATGTTCCTACTGGTTGTACATAGCGCCCGCTAGGTAAAACTGAGTAACTGTTTGTGTCAATTTTTGAATATTCTTTAAATCCCGGAACCGACAAATAAGTTTGTTTTGTCTGGCCTTTTGTAATCATTGAGCTTAGGCATAAAATGCAAACAATTGAAAAATACTTTTTCATATAATAGATTGAATAGCAAACCTAGCATTTAATAATATTTAAAATTTCTTTTTGCAATATTATCTTAATGTTAATCCTTTTTATATTTTTTCAAGTTGGTAACAATTCCGAAACAATTCCTTCACTTATTGTTCACATGCGAAAAACATTCTGTTAAAGAAATCACAATAGGTTTGCAGTTCAAAATATTATCTATGATTTCAAAACAACTAAGTTTGAAGTGGGTACTTACCCCTCTGATGTTATTGGGATTGAGTTTGAGCTCAATTGCACAAAACATTCAATTAAAAGGAAAAGTGGTTGATGCGGAGTCCAAAAAAGCTTTGGAATCTGCAACTGTGTCTGTGAAAGGGCAATCTCAATCTACAAGAACAGATGCTAATGGAGTTTTTGGTTTAAACAACCTTAATTCAAATGCTGCTGTAGTCGTTTCTTATATCGGTTATGTAACTAAAACAATCAACGTAACATCATCTAATGATGGTTTAGTAGTTGAATTAGTTAAAGCGGATCAATTATTAAATGAGGTTGTTGTAACAGCCTTGGGTATCAAAAAAGAAAAGCGTAAAATTGGTTATGCTACTCAAGAAGTGAAAGGTGCAGATTTAGTGAAAGCTAGAGAGTTGAACCCAATTAACAACTTAGTAGGTAAAGTAGCTGGTTTAACTGTAGGTATCAACCAAGAGATGTTAAGAACACCAAACTTAGTTTTAAGAGGTGGTCGTGTGAACTTGATTGTTGTGGATGGTGTGCCAATTAATTCTGATACTTGGAACATTAGCCCAGACGATATCGAATCTTATAACGTGTTAAAAGGACCAGTTGCTTCTGCCTTGTATGGTTATAGAGGTCAAAATGGTGCGATCATCATCAATACTAAAAAAGGTACGAAAGATAAAAGAGGTTATTCTGTTGAATTCAATAGCAGTACTTCAGTTCAAAGTGGTTTTATCGCTTTGCCTAAGACGCAAGATGAGTACGGTCCTGGTGATCACGGAACTTATGCTTTCGTTGATGGTTTAGGCGGTGGTACAAATGATGCTGACTATGATGTATGGGGACCAAAATTTGAAGGTCAATTGATCCCTCAATATGATAGTCCAGTTGATCCAATCACTGGCAAAAGAGCTGGTACTCCTTGGATTGCTCGTGGTAAAGACAACTTAAAGCGTTTTATTGAGCCAGGTATTTTAAATACTTCTAGTATTGCAATTGCTTCTTCAACTGAAAAAGCAGACGTTAGATTTTCATTAGGTAATACTTACAATAAAGGTATTATGCCTAATACAAGTTTAAATACAACTAATTTAAACTTAGCTGGTACTTTAAGATTCAACTCTAAATTAACATTAGACGCGAACATCAACTACAACAAACAATATTCTGATAACTTCCCTGATGTAAACTACGGACCAAATTCTGTAATTTATACTATGACAATTTGGGGTGGTGCTGACTGGAATGTAGATGACATGAGAAACTACTGGCAGCCAGGTAAAGAAGGTGTTCAAAGTATCTATGCTGAATATCAAAGATATCATAACCCTTACTTCATGGCTTATGAGTGGACTAGAGGTCATTACAAAAATGATATATATGCTTATACAAGCTTAAATTATAAAGCTAATAAGTACATCGATTTATTCGCAAGAACATCTGTAACTACTTATGATTTGATGCGTAACGAAAAAATGCCTTTCTCAGCACATCCTTATGGAAGAGAAGAAGGTAAAGGTGATTACAGAGAAGACAGAAGATCTTTATTTGAGTCTAACAGTGAGTTCCGTGCTAACTTCAAAACACCTGAGATTGCAAATTTCTTTAACATCTCTGGTTTCGCAGGAGCTAACTACAGACAGTTCAATTACAATTCAAGCTTTACAACTACGAACTATTTGAACGTGCCAAATGTGTACACGTTTTCAAATAGCAGAAACCCGGTAATTGCTTACAACTTCGCATCAGAAATGCGTGTGAAATCATTATTGTATTCAGTGGATATCGAGACTGGTAAATTTGCAAATTTAACCATCACTGGACGTAATGACCAATTGTCTGCATTGAATAAAGAGAACAATTCATTCTTCTACCCTTCATTCAACTTAAGTACTGTATTGAATGACTATTTAACTTTGCCTAAGCAAATTAATTTCTTGAAATTAAGAGCTTCTTATGCTAAAGTTAGAGGTGGTGGTAGTTTTGTTTCTGATTATATCGGTTCTACACCAAACAATAGTTTCCCTATTGGATATGGCGAGCAATATAGTTCAACATATGGTGGTCCAACTTATACTTATGCTGACGTATATTCTACTGGTATTGGTTATAACAACACAACTCAAGCTGCATTCACGAATACTTTGGTAGACAAGAATGTACAGCCTGATGATAGATCTAGTTTGGAATTTGGTTTAGAAACAAGATTCATCAACAATCGCTTTGGTCTTGAAGCTAGTTATTTTAGCTATGTGGATGGTCCTCAAATTTTCTCTAAATCTATTTCTCAATCAACTGGTTATGGTTCTTATGTAATCAATGGCACTAAAACAAAAAGAACTGGATTTGATGTAAGCTTAAATGCTGTGATCTTGAAAAAAGCAAATGGCTTAAACTGGGATGCGACATTTAACATTGGTTCATTTAAAAACGCATATACAGAATTGCCAACTGGTGTATCTGCATTAAACACGTTCTACAAAGTTGGTACAAGAACAGATGCGATTTTTATCAGAAAGTTTGCAAGAACTGCTGACGGACAAATCATCAATGATGCTGGTGGTCGACCAATTGTTTTGCCAGTAGCACAATTTGCTGGTTACTCAAACCCTGATTTTGTTTGGGGATTGAACAACAAATTAAACTACAAAGCGTTCACTTTGAACTTACAAGTGGATGGACGTGTAGGCGGTATCATGGAAGATTATGTAAGAAAGAAAACATTCCAAGGTGGACGTCATATTGAGACTGTTCAAGGTGCGATGGGTGTTGCTAGATACCAAGACTATTTAGGTGTGAAATCTTATGTAGGCGAAGGTGTTCAAGTTGCTTCAGGTGCTCTAGCATACGATGCAGTAACTGGTTTGATTTCAAACTATAGCGCATTAACTTTTGCTCCAAATGCAACAAAAACATATATCCAAGATTATATCAGTCGTGTACATGGTATTCCTGAACCAAATATGATGAGCAAAACATTCTTTAAATTAAGAGAAGTAGTCTTGACATATGAATTACCAGCTTCTTTAGTACAAAGATCAATTTTCAAGAAAGCGACTGTTTCAGCTGTTGGTAGAAACTTATTGTACTGGATGCCAGATACTAAATTTAATGATGTTGATATCGATCAGTATCCAGGTGAGTCTTCAATCGGACTTCAAACACCAACTACAAGATCATATGGTATCAATATTAATTTCACATTTTAATTAATTGAAACAAAGCAAATATGAAAAAGATATTTCAAATACTTAGCTTAGGTCTAGCATTGAGTTCAATGACTGCATGTAAAAAGTCATTCGATACTTTAGCTTCAGATCCTAATAGAGCTACAGCAGTTCCTGCAAACTTGATTTTAAACAATGTATTATTAGAATATACAGAAGGTGCATTCAATGGTACTCAAAGATGGAATCAGTATTATGTATGTAACTATGCATATTATGGAAACCAAGAGTATAGCTGGACAGGATTTTCTTACAACAACTACAATGTGTTGAAGAATATTCAGAAAATGGAAGATGAAGCTAAAAAATCTGTTAGTTCTCCTAATCCTTACACAGCGCTTGCAAAATACTTAAAAGCTTATTTTTTGTATGATTTAACAATGAACTTAGGTGATATCCCAGTTTCTGAAGCATTAAAAGGCTTGGAAAATGTAACTCCAAAGTATGACACTCAAAAGCAAGTTTTCCAACAAATTTTAACTTATTTGGAGGAAGCAAATACAGAAATGGGTACATTGAAATCTACCAACTATGTATTAGCAAGTGATTTTTATTATGGTAACAACTTGACTAAATGGCAAAAGGCAGTGAATGCATTCAAATTAAGAGTGTTGATTCAATTAAGTAATAAAACTGCTGATACTGATTTAGCTATTGCAACAAAATTTGCTGACGTAATCAATAACCCTACAAAGTATCCTCTTTTCACTAGCGATGCGGATAACTTAACATTTGTATACAATAACCAATACAACAAGTACTCAACGAATCCAGATAATTTCGGATTTGATGCAACTCGTTACAATATGGCGTCTACATATTTAGGTAATTTAACTTCATTGAAAGACCCAAGAACTTTCTTTGTTGCTGAACCAGCTGCTGCTTTAGTTGCTGCAGGTAAAGCGCCAAATTCTTATGATGCTTTTGTGGGTGCTGGTTCTGGAGAAGATCTTGCAACAATGAGTGCAAATGCTAATTTAGGTAAATATTCATTTATCAATCGTAAGCGTTATTACCAAACATATACTGCTGAAACTACAACTCAAGTTGGTTATCAAGAAATGTGTTTCAATATTGCAGAAGCTGCAAATAGAGGTTGGATTAGTACACAAAATGCTGAAACTTGGTACCAAAATGGAATTAAAGCTTCTCAAGCGTTTTATGGTGTGAAGGAAGGTGCTAATACTGTAACATTCCAAAAGCCAGGTGGAACCTTAATGGAGTCAGTTACATATTCTGTAGACTTTAACTATGCAACATATTACGCACAATCAACTGTGAAGTATGCAGGTAATAATGCAGACGGTTTAAAGCAAATATTATTACAAAAGTACTTGTCAATGTACCAAAACAGTGGTTTCGAAGGTTACTATAACTGGAGAAGAACTGGTGTGCCAACATTCCATACAGGTGCAGGTAGTGGTAATAGCCAAAGAGTTGCATTACGTTTCCAATATCCAAGTGCTGAAAGAACTGTGAATAAGGCAAACGTTGAAGCAGCAATCGCTTCACAATTTGGCGGCACAGATGACATTAACGCTAAAATGTGGATTTTAAAATAATTGTTTTTTGAATTGGGTTTTATTTAGTGGAAGGGCAGGTTCAACCTGCTCTTCCTTATTTTTTTAAACAACACATGCAAGTCCAAAAGAAGCATAAAGAAATTTTATTGACTGTTTATATAGCAGCAATATGTTTTTTAACTTATGCATGTGTATATGCTTTTAGAAAGCCTTTTACAATAGGCTTGTACCAAAATGAGCCTAAAATATTTGGTATAGATTATAAAAACATACTTGTTATCGCACAAGTATTAGGGTACACAATTAGCAAGTTTTGCGGCATTAAATATATTTCGGAATTAAAACATATTGGACGAGGTTGGGCCATCTTGATTTTGATGACTGCATCATGGATTCCATTATTGCTTTTTCCTTTGGTCTCAAGTCCTTGGAATGTATTATTTTTATTTTTAAATGGGCTTCCTTTAGGTGTACTGTGGGGATTGATTTTTTCATTTGTCGAAGGACGAAAATCTACAGACTTCATTGGAGCCACCATGGCGGTAAGCTTTGTTGTTTCATCTGGATTTGTCAAATCTGTTGGCAAGTTTTTACAGATACAATATCATGTAGCAGAAAATTGGATTCCATTTTATACAGGTGCAATATTCCTTCTGCCTATTATATTTTTAGTTTACTTATTGGAAAAGATTCCTCCTCCTTCGGAAGAAGAACAATTGCAAAAATCTGTTCGAGTTCCTTTAAATAAAAAAGATAGAAAATTCTTTTTTAGCCAGTTCAGTTTTGGCTTAATTTCTTTCATTATCATTTATATGCTGCTTTCTTTGTTTAGAGACATTCGTGACAATTTTGCTGCTGAATTATGGAATGAATTAGGGTATGTTAACACTGCTTCTATATTTACAACTACGGAAATTCCTATTGCAATTTGTGTACTCATTTTAATTGCAAGTATGATTTATATAAAAAATAATAAGCAAGCATTTTATCTTGCGCAATGTATTATTTTGATTGGATTTTTGATTTGTGGTTTTAGTACTTTGCTATTTGTAAACCATTATCTCTCTGGGTATATGTGGATTGTATTGATTGGCCTAGGGTTATATATGGGCTATATCCCATTTAATTCAATTCTATTTGATCGAATGATTGCTAGTTTTAAACTTAAAGCCAATGTGGGGTATTTTATGTATTTGGTTGATGCGTTTGGATACCTTGCAAGTGCTGCAGTGATTATATTAAAGGGTGCCATGGATGTTCATTTAAGTTGGACCCTATTTTTTAGCGTGGGATTAATTGTACTCTCTTTGGTTGGATCCCTTTTGAGTTTAATGAACATGTTCTATTTTTCAAAAAAATATAAAATGATACAATATGAGTAAGAATGCAATTGTTGTTGGAGCCGGAATCCTTGGATTGGCTACTGCTAGAGCTTTGGCAGAAAAAGGATATCAAGTTAAAGTAATTGAAAAAACTCAGTTTTCGATTGGAGCAAGTATCAGAAATTTTGGTATGATTTGGCCAGTAGGACAACCTGATGGCCAGCTGTATAATCGTGCAGTACGTACAAAAGAAATTTGGCTTGAATATTTGAATGCAATGCATATACCATACAATGCATGCGGGAGTTTGCATTTGGCTTATAGTCAAGAGGAAATGAATGTAGTAGAGGATATTGCGCAGTTCTTTAAATCAAAAAACAGACCCGTTTCAGTCATTGACAAGGCAACTGTATTGGCGAACTATAATGGCGTGAATGAAAATGGATTATTAGGTGCGTTAAGAAGCGAAGATGAAACAATTATTGATCCTAGAGAGGGTATTAAGAATTTGCCAGTCTATTTGGCTCAAAAATACAAGGTAGAATTTGTTTGGGGTACTGCAATCACAAGCGTTACAACAAATGCAGCTTTTGCTGGAAAGGTAAAACACGAAGCAGATATCATTTGTGTGTGTTCTGGTCAAGATTTTGAAACACTCTATCCTGAACAATTTAAAGCACAACCTATCATTAAAACCAAATTGCAAATGATGCGCTTTAAGCATCAAGATCCAAATTTTAAAATTGGGGCATCGGTATGTGGCGGATTGTCATTATTGCATTACAAGAGCTTTACAGCATCTTCTGCTTTGACAAAGTTGAAATTAAAAATTGAAGAAGAAATTCCAGAATATTTAAAATATGGCATTCATGTGATGGTTTCTCAAAACAATCAAGGTGAATTAACAGTTGGTGATTCTCATGAATATGCATTAGATTTTGATCCATTTGATAAAATTGAAATCAATGAAATGATTTTAGCCTATTTAAGGAAATTCATGCACATAGATCAATGGAAGATGACGCAGTCATGGAATGGAATTTATCCAATCATGACCAATGGTGCTGCTGATTTATTTTTAAATCCAGAACCAGGTGTATATATTTTGAACGGAATTGGAGGACACGGGATGACGATGTCCTTTGGATTTGCAGAAGAAATGATCAATGGACTTTAAAAAAATCAAGAATGAGCAAAGAAATTGTAAAACAAATTGTAGCATTATTTGACATCAACGGCGGTTCCATGTATGGAGGAGAAGCTGTAACGCAATTAGAACATGCTTTACAGGCAGCAACCTTGGCGCTTAAAGAAGGTGCATCAGATGCGCTTATCACAGCAGCACTATTACATGATATAGGCCACTTATTGCATGACTTGCCTGATGATGCAAGTGATCATGGTATTGATGATGTGCATGAAGCTTTAGCTGCGAAATTTTTAGAAAATCATTTTATCCCTGCAGTAGTTGAACCAGTTAAATTGCATGTAGCAGCTAAACGATATTTATGTGCTGTGGATCCGAATTATTATGAAACTTTATCAGCCCCATCCAAAACAAGTTTATCTTTTCAAGGTGGGATAATGGATGATAAAGAAGTGATTGAATTTCAAAATAATATCTTTTTTCAAGATGCAATTGTTTTAAGAAGATGGGATGATATTGCTAAGGATCCTAATATGCAAACCCCTGATATCAATTATTTTGTTTCTTCTATTGAAAATACTTTAAAATAAATGTATGAATATTCAATGTGTGGTTTTTGACATGGCTGGAACGACTGTGAATGAAGATAATATTGTATATAAAACACTTCAAAAGTCACTAAATCTACATGGTGTTGCTGTAGATTTGAATCATGTGCTTTTACAAGGTGCTGGTAAAGAAAAGTTTCAAGCAATTAAAGACATTATATCCAATAGCAGTTTTCAATTAGATGAATTGGCACAGTTGGAAATTTTCAATCATTTTTTAGTGGAATTAGATCAAGCATATGCGAATTTCAAAGTACTTCCAATGAAAGGAGCTGAATTAGTTTTTGCTGCATTGAAAGCACTAGGTATAAAAGTGGTGCTCAACACTGGGTATAATAGAGCTACTGCGGAAGGCTTGCTAAAACAATTGGAATGGGTAGTTGGAGATCAAATTGACCTTTTAGTGACTGCATCGGATGTTTTGCATAATCGTCCTATGCCAGATATGATTTTATATGCAAAGGAACAATTGCAGATAGCTGATACAAAACATATGATAAAAATTGGCGATTCTTGTATTGATATTGAAGAAGGAAAAAATGCAGCTTGTTTATATAGTATTGGTATCACGACTGGTGCTCAAACAGAAACACAATTATTACTTGCTAAGCCTGATTTTATCCTTCATGAATTAGAAGCCTTATTGCCTTTAGTGACAAAATAGTATTATTAGGAAACTTTGCGTATTTTCGTGAAACGTTCTTTCATGAATAAGTTCCTCTTAAGTCTATTTATCTCTATTCATTGCTTTACTTCGATTGCCAATGCACAGGCTTTTCAACGTATTGATAGTACTATCCAAGCAGAAGTAGATCAGCATAATATTGCAGGCGGTGTTGCTTTGATTGCTCAAAATGGTAAAATTATTTATCATAAAGCCTTTGGTTACGCAGATTTGTCCAATGAAACTATAATGACAAAGGATGCTATTTTCAGAATTGCCTCTCAAACCAAAGCAATCGTATCCGTTGGCGTCCTTCAATTAATAGAACAGGGCTTGATCCAATTAGATGATCCAATTGAAAAATATTTTCCTGAATTCGCGGCTCAAAAGGTCTATCAATATCAGTCTGGTCAACTTAGTCTTGTAGATAGAGAAAGGTCTATCACTATCAGGGACTTATTATCACATCAATCTGGGATCGCTTCTGCGGACGAATATCCCTATTTGAAAAATGAGTATTCCAAATTCGGATTAGGTAATAATGGATGGATGTCATTCGAAAATTTGAAAGCTGAAATTAGTCAAATTGCTAAAATGCCCCTAGCACATCAGCCAGGTGCGAGGTTTAGCTATGGACTAAGTACCAATGTGCTTGGTGGCTTAATAGAATTGATTTCAAAACAAAATTTAGCTACTTACTTGGATCAACATATCTTCAAGCCTTTGGGCATGAAGGACACCTATTTTTATTTGCCAACTAAAAAGCAGCACAGGTTAGTTAAAGTCTATAAAAAACAAGACAATACATTATTAGAAGTAACAAGCAACAGTATGCCTGTTGATTATCCCCTGTCTACTCATCAAACCTATTTTTCTGCCATTGGCGGATTGACATCAACTACTTATGATTATTTTCTTTTTTTAAATGATCTGTTAAATTCGTCTAGTTCCTCTAGCGCAGTTCACTTATTAAAAGCAACTACGTTAAAATTAATGTTGACGAATCAGTTAGGGGACAAAACGTTTATTTTTGGTGGTTTCCCTTCTCAAAATCAATTTGGATTGGGTGTTGGTCTTACTACCTTAAAAGGACAAACGATGAATAAAGCATCTGTGGGTTCTTTTTTCTGGGGTGGCGCATTTAATACAGCTTACATGGTTGATCCAAAAAGAAATTTAATCACTTTATTTTATTTCCAAAGAACCCCATTTGTTTTACCACCTTTATTGTCAAAATTGGAAAAAACAACCATTGAAATCATAGACCAACAATGATGAATCAATCAATCAATAGTTTTATTAAAGCTGCACTTGAGGAAGACTTGTCGTCAATAGGCGATATAACGACTATGGCAACTATTCCTGCAATACAAACAGGCAAAGCACATTTTTTAGTAAAAGAGGACTGTACGATTGCTGGAATTGAGATGGCGCAAGCTATTGCAAAAATGGTGGACCCAAGTTTAGTAATCAGTTTCGATGTGAAAGATGGCGACAAAGTAAAAAAACAGGATCAAATTGGTATTATTGAAGGGAGCATACATGGCATTTTAATTGCAGAACGTTTAATGTTAAACTGTATGCAAAGAATGAGCGGGATTGCGACTAAAGTGTCATTTTTAAAGCACTTGATTCAGGAGTATCCTGCTAAAATATTAGACACAAGAAAAACGACACCCAATTTTAGATTGGCTGAAAAATGGGCCGTAAAGATAGGCGGAGGACTGAATCATAGGTTTGGTTTATACGATATGATCCTAATTAAGGACAATCATATTAAAGCTGCTGGATCGATCCAGCAAGTATTATCTAAAACAACTGAATATTGTAAAACACATTCGCTGGATGTGCCTGTTGTAATTGAAGTTAAAAACAAATTGGAGTTCATAGATGCGCTCGAATTTGATATTGTGAGCAGAATACTATTAGACAATATGAGTCCTGAAATGATTTCTGAAATAGTGCAAATCAATCAAAATAGAAAACCTTTAGAGGTTTCGGGTGGAGTGCATCAGGGTAATATTTTAGCGTATGCGGCAACAGGTGTAGACTATATATCAATTGGTGATATCACGCATCATGTTCAGTCCATTGATATATCATTAAAAATTATTTAAAAATTTCGATACATGTTATTTGAAGAAGAAGTAAACAAAATAGGCTATTTGAGCAGATCCGTGCCAGAAGGGGTTGATTTGAAAACTGCAATCCAGACCTTAAAACTGCAGAAAAATGCAGTCATACTCGCACACTATTATGTTGCAGATGAAATTCAAGCCATAGCAGATTTTGTGGGTGACAGTTTTGCATTGGCGCAATATTCTCAAAAGGTAAATGCCTCAATGATTGTCTTTTGTGGGGTACATTTTATGGCTGAAACCGCTAAAATATTGAATCCATCTTCAAAGGTGGTTTTACCTGACTTAAATGCAGGCTGTTCATTGGCAGACGCAGCTCCAGAAGAGGCGTTTAGATTGTTTAAAGCAAAACACCCCAATGCAACTGTGGTGAGTTATATTAACTGTTCAGCTGCAGTCAAATCAATGAGTGATTATATCTGCACTTCTTCTAATGCTGTTGATGTGGTAAGAGCGATACCTGAAGATCAAGAAATTATTTTTGCTCCAGATGGAAATCTTGGAAGATATGTAGAAAAAGTTACAGGAAGAAAGATGCACATTTGGGATGGTGCATGTATTGTACATGTTAATATTTCTGAAGAAAAATTGACACAATTAATGCAGTTACGCCCAGAAGCTGAACTAATAGCGCATCCAGAATGTCCAAGCTCTATTCTAGACAAAGCTGTATTTGTCGGCTCTACAAAAGCCTTAATAGATTATGTACAAAAATCGGAACATCAATGTTTTATTGTCGCTACAGAAGCGGGTATACTATATAAAATGAGAGAAGCTGCACCAGGGAAAATAATTATTCCAGCTCCAGCTTTTGAAAGCAATACTTGTGCGTGCTCGGAGTGTCCCTATATGAAAATGAATACCTTGGAGAAAGTATACAACGCAATGAACTATGAGCTCCCTAAAATAGAAATTGATGCATCTGTGCAAGCAGGCGCATTAAAGGCACTACAAAATATGTTATCTATTTAGTCATGAGCAATTCAATTCCATCATATGATGCAATTATTGTAGGCTCGGGTGTAGGGGGATTGGCTACTGCCATCTATTTGGCTGAACAAGCTAAAGCAAATAATACCAATATTGCTATATTGGTTTTATCAAAAAAGCTATTAGATACTACGAATTCGAATTGGGCTCAAGGTGGAATCGCTTCTGTCGCTAGCAATGAGGATAGCTTTGAATCACATGTGCAGGATACTTTAGATGCAGGTGCAAATCAAAATGACCCATACATTGTTCAAAAAGTAATTCATGCTGCTCCAATGGCTATGCAAGATCTAATTGATTGGGGAATGGAACTAGATAAAAATCAGGATGGTAGTTTTGATCTTGTTAAAGAAGGGGGGCATCGGTTTTCTAGAATTTGGCATAAAGCAGATGCAACTGGACAATCGCTTCAGAGGGTATTGATGCAAAAAATAAAACAGTTTCCAGCAATTACATGTATTGAAAATACAACAGTGATTCAAGTAGTACAAACTGCGGCTAAATCCTTTTATTTAGAAACTATAGACCGGGAAGCATCATATCATTTTGATGCTAATCAAAACGACTCATTCTTAAAACAATATCATTGTAAACAATTGGTGCTTGCAACAGGAGGACTAGGAATGGTGTATGAGAAAACGACCAATCAATCTGTTGCAACTGGCGATGGGTTGTTTTTAGCAGGCCAATTAAATGCAAGCTTTAAAGACTTATCCTATATACAATTTCATCCAACAGGACTTTTCGAAGCAAATAGCGCCACTACTTTTTTAATAACAGAAGCATTAAGAGGTGCAGGAGCTGTTTTGCGAAACGAAAAAGGCATTGATTTCATGCAGCAGTATGATCCAAGAGGCGCTTTAGCACCAAGAGATATTGTATCAAGAGCTATCATGAATGAAATAAAAAAAGCATCCATAGAGTATATTTTTTTAGATGCAACTACGCTTCCATCAAAGACTATTCATGATCATTTTCCAAATATTGTTGCAGCTTGTAAACATAAATTAGGAATTGATATTTCAAAAGATTGGATTCCTGTGGTTCCGGTAGAGCATTATTCTTGCGGTGGTATTGAAGTAGACGAGATAGGTGCTGTTAAAGGCGTTGTAAATTTGTATGCAATTGGCGAATTGGCTAATACAGGTTTGCACGGAGCCAATAGATTGGCATCCAATTCTCTTTTAGAAGGATTGGTTTTTGCAAAATGGGCTGCAGGTGCTTTATACTTGAGTTTAAATTCAGCTGCACCGAATGAGATCATGAATCAGGTTGAAGCATATTTATTTGCACCAGTAAGATGTAGAAAATTAGACAGGAAATTACTGCAAACCTGTATGACCAATTATGCAGGTATAGAAAAAACAACCTTAGGATTGACAACCGGATTGGACATGCTTCAAAAAGCATTAGATCAAGCGGTATATTTAGAAAGCTGGATGATAACAGACTGGGAAAACCAAGTATTATACGAAGTGGGTATTCGTATATTCAAAGACGCATTAGAGCAGCATTCAAACAAGGGTGTCTATTTTAATCTCGATTATGTATAAATTGGTAGTGTAATAATACATCTTGATCCAATAGCTCTGTGCTAAGCAAATTTAAACGAGTTGCGTGTTCTAATCCAATAAATTTAGTTAATCCTAACATCGACAACGCATTTGCATCATTGATGATGGTTGGTGCAATAAACCAATAAAGTTCATCAGCTATTTGTTGCTGAATCATACTAGCGTTTAATTTTTGTCCTCCTTCTGTTAATATTTTTGAAATACCCTTCTCTAATAATGTTTTATGTATGGAAGCAAAAACAAGCCCATCCTTGTCAAATATCCCTTGTATACATTCTATATGAGCAGGTAAGTTTTTTGGGCAGGTCTGATCTGTAATTAAATAAATTTTCGTTTCAATTCTTGGATAAAAAATGGGCAAATTATTATTTACTGAATCAAGTATTTCTAAATTTTTGTCTATGATCAAAACGTTGGTTTCTAATGTACTACCTTCCTCGTTACGTACATTTAAAGTAGATTGGTCTTGAATAACAGTTTTACTTGTAGTCAAAATGGCGTCTACATTTGTTCTTAGTGTTTGGTGTACAAAATTTCTAGAAGCAGGATTGCTAATCCATTTGCTTTTTTTATAAGCATCCGCTATTTTGCCATCAATAGTACTTGCCAATTTTAATATATAATAAGGCCTTCCCAATAAATGATTGGTAAAAAATCTTGCATTGAGTGTTGCAGCAGAGGGTATTAGTGCAAGTTCAACTTCAATGCCATGTAATTTTAATTGTTCCAGGCCTGACACTTTAGGATTAGGGTCAAGGCTTAAAATGACCACTTTCTTGATTTTATGTTGAATAATTAAGTCAACGCATGGAGGTGTTTTTCCATAATGCGAGCAGGGTTCTAGACTAACAATAAGGGTTGCTTTGCTTAGATCTATTTGCTGACCGATTGCTTCTTGTATTGCAAATACTTCGGCATGTGGTCCTCCAATTTGTTGATGGTACCCTTGTCCAACTAAATTACCTGCCTCGTCTAATACAACAGCGCCTACAAAAGGGTTAGGTCTAATAGCATTTTCATTGGCTTTTTTTGCCAGATTTATTGTTAGTTCAATGGCCTCCTTCTGCGTCATAAGGTATATCTTTGCAGCTCAAATTTACTCAATCCAAAGCATATGTTCACTGGTATTGTACAAAAAGCAGCCCTTCATAAAATTGTTCCTGATGCAAATGGGTGGGAACTTGTTGTTCATGCAAGTGCGTTTGCCAAAATTGTGCAACTAGGAGACAGTGTGGCTATAGACGGTGCATGCTTAACAGTGACCAAAATTGAAGGGGAATTATTAAGCTTCTTTGTATCTACTGAGTCAATTGCAAAAACAATTATTGCGCATTATCAAGTTGGACAAATAGTAAATATTGAATTGCCAATGCAACCAACTGGCTATCTTGGAGGGCATTATGTGCTAGGCCATGTAGACGCAACGGCAAAAGTAGTGGTATTAAATATTACACCAACAGCTTGGTTTTTTAAAATCGAAGTGCCTGAACAATTTGCGAAATATATTGTTTATAAAGGGTCGATTGCTATCAATGGGGTGAGTCTAACCATCAACGAAGTACATGAAAATGTAATTGAATTATGTATTATCCCAACCACATTGGACAAGACCAATATCAATCAGTTAATTGTTGGAAGTATTGTCAATATTGAATTTGATATCTTGGCAAAATATACCGAGCAATTATTATTAAAAAGAACTGTATAATGTTTGATTCAGTAACAGAAGCCTTAGAAGCATTTAAAGGAGGACAGCCAATTGTAGTGGTGGATGATGTAGACAGAGAAAATGAGGGAGATATTGTTTTTCCGGCATCCATGGCGACACAGGAAAAAATTAATTTTTGTGCAACACATGCTCGTGGATTGGTTTGCATTGCAATGCATCCAGCCATAGCGAAAAAAATAGGCATCGAACCGGTTAAGACAAATCACGCGGATTCATTTCATACGGCTTTTTATGATTCTATTGACGCGATACCAGCACTTGGCATCACAACAGGCATTTCGGCTAAAGAACGTGCTATTACTGCCAAACATGTGGTTGCAGAAAATGCAAGCCCGAATGATTTTATCAAACCAGGCCACCTTTTTCCTGTCATAGCAAAAGAGGGAGGTGTACTTGTAAGAAAAGGACATACAGAGGCTGCAGTTGACTTGTGTCATTTAACAGCATTGCCACCTGCAGCAATCATTTGTGAGATCATGGATGAATCAGGTGATATGCTCAGAAGGGTAGGATTAATTGATTTTGCAAAAAAGCATCAATTAAAAATGATTACAATTCAACAAATTGTAGATTATCGAAAAGAAAACACAACAAATAAGACGCTGATACAATTAAATAATGTGAAAATACATGAAGCGCCTGTTGAGCTTGTTTCAAAAGCTACTCTGCCTACTGAATTCGGCACATTTACAGCTTCTGTTTTTAAAAATATAAATACCAATGAAGAGCATATTGTTTTATCAAACAATCTCCATCCTAATCATACTCCGATCGTTAGATTTCATAGCGAATGCTTAACAGGGGATGTCTTTGGAAGTGTAAGATGTGATTGCAAGGCGCAGTTAACACATGCGCTCAAAGAAATTGCATCGAATGGCCACGGCCATCTTATATATATCAAAGGGCATGAAGGCAGAGGCATTGGGATAGCAAATAAAATTGCTGCCTATGGATTGCAGGATCAAGGACAAAACACTTATCAGGCCAATTTGAGCTTAGGTTTGCCAAAAGACAATCGACAATATCAAGACGCCGTTTGGATTTTAAAAGCATTGCAGGTAGATCAGTTTAAATTCATCACGAATAATCCAGAAAAGGCAATAACACTTCTGGATGCTGGTTTTATATTTGAACAAATTGTTGTTCCGCCTTTTGTAACGGAAGAAAATAGACAATATTTAACTGATAAAGCGAGTATCGCAAATCACCAATTAATTTTATAATATGATTGCCATTGTTAAAGCTAATTTTAATGCACATATCACAGATTTATTATTAGCAGGATGCGTAGATGCGCTAGAACTTAAAGCTGCTTCATATAAAGTATTTGAATGTGCTGGAGCAGTTGAAACAGTTGTATATGCAAATCGATTAATGACTACTTCAAAATACGATTGTATTATAGTTATTGGTGCGATCATTAAAGGGGATACGGATCATTATGAATATGTATGTCAATACGTAACACAAGGCTTTGCAACTTTAGCAGCTACCAGGATTACGCCAGTTATATTTGGCATATTGACTACACAAAATGAAGCTTTGGCTTATGAGCGAGCAGCAATTGACAGAATGAATAAAGGGCAGGAATTTGCACATACTTCACTTGAAATGATCAGTGCGTTTAAAGCATTATAATTTACTTTAATTGCTCGTACAAGTGGTTAATTAATCCGTCTGCGAGTCCGATTTTAGGTACATGTATTTCATCAATATTGGCCCACTTCATTGCATTTGCATAAATTTTCAATGCAGGAACAATTACATCTGCTCTGTCTTTTTTAAGATTGTAAGTGTGCATACGTTCGTCAACAGAAAGTGGCTCAAGTACTTTGTAGAATTCTCTAATAACTTCTATTGGCAAGCTTTTCAATGTCTTTGAGTTGACCATTGAAAATACTTTATTGATATTTCCACCAGAACCTATGGCAGTTATTTTAGTGTATTTCTTTGAAATATCTTTCAAAGTTTGTTTGAGGTCTTCCCAGGTTTCATCGGCAACGGCATTGGTTAATAAACGCACAGTGCCAATGTCAAATGATTTTTGGAATGCTACTTCGGCTTTATGGTATAATGTAATTTCAGTGCTACCACCACCAACGTCCATATAGAGGTAGCTTTTATTGGCATCAAGTAATTCAGCAATATGGTTTTCGTAGATAATTTCTGCTTCTAAGTCACCAGTAATGATGTCTATTTTAATCCCTGTATCTGCCTTTATCTCCTTGATAATTTCTTTTGAATTACTTGCGTCTCTCATTGCACTTGTTGCACAAGCAATATAATGGTCCACTTCATACACTTTCATCAAGGCGCTAAATGCGTCGATGGTATTTAAAAGCATCTTTTTTTTCCTAAAACCTATATAGCCTTTTTCAAACACATCGAATCCTAGTCTTAATGGAATTCTAATGAGATTCAATTTATTGAATTCGGTAGTCGCTCCTTTTTTGATGACTTCACAAATGAGCAATCTTGCGGCGTTACTCCCAATATCAATAGCAGCTAAAATCAATTTGTTTATCTTTTACCTTTTAAAAATTTATAAGTTTCTTCTTGTGATTTAAAAGAAGCAGCTTTTTCCGAAGGTACATATTTATTGCTTAATTCACTATCTAAGACCCTTGCTTTCTGATTGTCTTTTAATTGTATCGCAATGATATCAATCAGTTCCTTTTTTATAATTGGATCCACAATTGGCACTGCAACTTCTATACGATGATCTAAATTTCGCACCATCCAGTCAGCGCTTGAGATATATACTTTCTGATTTCCTTTATTATTAAATATAATTACTCTTGCATGCTCTAAATATTGGTCTACGATACTGATAGCGTTTAATTTTCCAGCGGCTTTGTCAGGATTGCCTTTTAATGTCAAGATGCCCCTAATGATTAAGTTAACTTTCACGCCCGCCTTCACTGCCTTATATAATGCTTCTAATAAAATCGTATCTGTTAGAGAGTTTAGCTTCACTGTAATAGAAGCTTGGAAACCCTTTTTCGCATGTGTGATTTCATTTTCAATCAATTGCATAAATGCCGAACGCATATTGATTGGAGAAATTAATAAATTTCTCATTTTAGCAATAGGTTTGTCCCCTTGTTGCCAATTTGCTAAATAGTTGAAAATCCTATTGGCCTCATTCATCAAAGTGATATTCTTGGTTATCAAACAATGATCGGCATAAATTTTAGCCGTTTTTTCGTTCAAATTCCCCGTGCTTATAAATCCGTATTGTACTAATTTATTTTTCACTCTTTTTTGAATCACACATAATTTTGCGTGCACTTTCATATTAGGAATGCCCACTAAAACTGTAATTCCCTCTTCTTCCATAACGGTCTTCCACTCTAAATTCGCTTCTTCATCAAATCTTGCTTTAAGTTCAAGGAATACGGTTACTTTTTTGCCATTTCTTGCAGCGTTGATCAAGGCATTGATCACTTTTGAATTTGAAGCAAGTCTGTAGGCAGTTATTTTGATAGACAAAACAGTGTCATCCATTGCAGCTTCGCGAAGCATATCAATTACCGGATCATAAGCATGATATGGAAAATGCAACATGATATCTTTCTGCATGATCATATCAAAAACCATCACTTTTTTCTTAAATGCGGGATGTGTAAAAGGCTTTGGACGACTGTAGCTATTGTCTTTTATCACATTAGGAAAGTCCATAAAATGCCTAAAATTATGGATATGACCTCCTGGAATAATGCTACTCTTTCTATTTAGGCCCAATTTTTTGATCAAGAACTCCAACATTTCTGGATTCATATCTTTTTCATACACAAACCTTACAGGCTTTCCCTTTCTTCTGTTTTTGATGCCCTTTGAAATTTTATCAATAAAGTTCAAGCCTACTTCTTGGTCTAAATCAATTTCTGCGTCTTTGGTAATTTTAAAGACATGTGCATCAAATTGGTTGAACTTGAAATGAGAGAAAATGATTGGCAAATTGAATTCAATCAAATCTTCTAATAGCATTACAGTCGTTGTGCCATTTTTAGAAGGCAAGATAATAAATCTACCTACCGACCTTGACGGCACTTCAATTAATGAAAATTTTTGTTGATAAGCGTCATTTTTATTACCCATTACAATAGCCAAGTACAAACTCTTATCTCTTAAATAGGGCAATTGTGGTAAGTTTTCAATCATTAATGGTATGATATCATGTCTCACCTCATTGTCAAAATAGGTTTTTACAAATTCTTTTTGTTCTGCATTTAACTGTTTATTGTCAACAAGAAGAACCTTATTGGTTTTAAGTTCTTTTAGAATATTTTGCCAAATTCTGTTGAACTCATTTTGTTGCCTTAAGACAACTCTTTGTATCTCATCTAAAATAACTTGAGGAGATTCAATTATTTCTATATTTCCTTTCTTTTTCTTGTCCACAAATTCCACCATTCTCTTAAGCGTTGCTACCCTGACTCTAAAAAACTCGTCTAAGTTATTTGAAAAAATGCCTAAAAAACGTATGCGCTCTTGCAAAGGCACAGTAATATCATTCGCTTCTTGTAAAACCCTCGCATTAAAGCTCAACCAACTAATATCTCTTGGAATATACTTTTGCTTCATAAAGACTTGATTGTTAATGAGTAAATATAATATTTTAGTTTTCCTATTTATAGCTTATTGACAGAATTAATATTAAGTTAATAATAAGGTTACATTCAGTTCATATGGAACTCCGTACTTTATTCAAACAATTCAGCATGAGTAAACGTTCTATTGATGTGTGTATTATCAGTGACATTCATTTGGGTACATTCGGATGTCATGCACAAGAAGTGCTTAATTACTTAAAAAGTATTGAGCCAAAGACATTGATACTCAACGGTGATATCATAGATATATGGCAGTTTAACAAGCGTTTCTTTCCTGCAAGCCATATGGCTGTGATTAAGCAAATATTTAGCATGGCCAGTAAAGGGACAAGAGTTGTTTACATTACAGGCAACCATGACGAAGCTTTAAGAAAATACGGTCATTTTGAAATGGGTAATATTCAGCTAACTGATAAAATTGTTTTTGAAATTAACGGCGAAAAGAACTGGGTTTTCCATGGTGACGTATTTGACAGAACAACCAAAGGAGGCGCTAAGTTATTAGCAAAACTAGGTGGATATGGTTATGACTTACTGATTCTGATTAACAGCTTTGTTAATTTCGTCTGCGAATTATTTGGACGTGAAAAAATGAGTCTTAGCAAGAAAGTTAAAAACGGAGTGAAGAAAGCAGTTTCTTGGATCAATAATTTTGAACAAACAGCTGCTGAATTAGCAATAGAGAATGGGTACAAATATGTTATTTGTGGTCATATTCATCAGCCTCAACATCGTGTTGTTACCACCGAAAAAGGGTCTGTCACTTATTTGAATAGTGGAGATTGGATTGAAAATTTAACGGCTTTAGAATATGCAGATAAAAATTGGACTTTATACCATTATGATCCAAAGCAATTTGAACAAGCTGATGCTAGGAAAAAAATCAAGATTGTACACTTGCAAGAAGAGTTAACAGTTTTGACAAACGAAGTTGCATTTCAAGTTTCAATCTAATGAATATTTTATACGCAGTACAAGGTACCGGAAACGGACATATCAGCAGAGCTATTCAGCTTTATCCATTTTTAAAAGAATATGGCAATGTCGATTTTTTTATTAGTGGCTCAAATGCGGCGCTAAAAACTGATCTTCCAATAATAGGAAGAAGCAAGGGGATTAGCTTGTTTTATAAATCTGATGGAGGTTTAGATTATAAAAAAATCATACGATCATTTTCATTTAAAATTTTTGTGGATGCGTATAAGCTTCCCGTTGACAAGTACGATATTGTAATCAATGATTTTGATTTTGTTACCTCAATGGCTTGTTTCTTTAAAAAAACTCCAAGTGTACAATTTGGTCATCAAGCAAGTTTTCAAAGTGGCAAGACACCTCGAGCTGTAAAAAAGAATTTAATAGGGGAGCTTGTTTTGAAATATTTTGTACGAAGTACACATTTCTTGGGATTGCATTTCAAGGCTTATGACCAGCACGTTTTTAACCCAATTATAAAACAAGAAATCATTGATGCAACGCCAATTGACGACGGACATATTGCAGTGTATCTTCCACACTATTCAATTCAATATCTAGAGCCGTATTTGCTGCAAGAATCTAATTATCACTTTGAAGTATTCACTTCGGAAGTCACGAACATTAGAAATTATAAGAATATTGTGTATTTCCCAATTAGCAATAGTGGATTTACAAAAAGTATGATTCGCGCACATGCAGTCATTACTGGGGGCGGTTTTGAAACCCCGGCAGAAGCTATGTATTTGAATAAGAAGGTATTGAGTATTCCAATAGCAAAGCATTACGAACAATTATCGAACGCTGCAGCACTTTCGGAATTAGGTGTAAAAGTTTTAATGCAGATAGATCAAAGCTTTCATACTATATTCAACAACTGGATCAATCATGCAGAACCTGTCAAATTAGATTTAACGCATTCAACAAGTGAGATTGTAGCTCATTTAATACAACAAACACAACCCCAAAAATAGTTTAACATGTACAAAATCCTAGATCAAGAGAAAGACACTGTAGCGTATGTCCAGAATATGATGATCTTAAATAAAAAAAGAGAAAAAGTAATTGGTTTATTAATTGGTGATTGCTTTTTTGGAAATGACAATAAAGTAATTGGGAAAATTATTGACCAAACTGTCTATTTGTTGAATGGAGAAATTATTGGAAAAGTAGAATTAAATAAGGATAAAAAAGATCCTGCACCAAAGAAAGGCCTAATGCTTGAAGCTTGGGATATCTTAAGCAATATTAAAAGTCATACATCTGATTGGATCACCATTTCAAAAAAATGGTCTAAAAAATCTTTACAGGAAGTATTAAAATAAGACGGATTGGCATCCATAAATTAATTTAAAAAAGGGTTACTCCATTTTTTATTGACATAAACATTTGTGCCACCCAAGGTTTGCATAAAGGCTACGACTGCTGCAATCTCGGCTTCTGTCATATTTAAATTTTGTCCATTTCCACCTGGTCGTAATCTTGGATCCAGGTTGGTATTTCTTGGGATGGGTGTGATGGTATTGTAATGATTGATCACAGCGCGTAAACTTCTTAATGCACCCGTATGCATCATTGGTGTATTTACTGCGCCAGCTGCATTTGTAATGTCTCTTAAGCTAGCCGCTCTAGTATTGCTGATGTCCAAACCTCCAATCGTATTTGCAACACCTGTGATACCATTGTTTAAGGTGTTTGGATCTATGTCAAATTCAGGAGCATTGTGGCATACATTACATCCTAATCCTCCTGTAATTCTTAAGCCAGTAGCATTAAAAACAGGGGCTGTAATGAATAAGTTTTTTCCTTGATTCTCTACGGCCGTATAATTTGGGAAGGGTTGGTTGTCATTGTTTACCTGTGCTCTTCCAATATCATATTTTGAATCAAAAGACTGAATGCTGCTTATAAAGGAGGCCAATGCTGTTTGAATTCTGTTCTCAGTCACGAGGGTGTCACCAAAAGTGAATTTAAATAATTCTTTGTAATAGCCAATAGCACTAAGCTTACTCAAAAGATTTGCAAAATTACCCCTGCCATTTTCTCCACTAAAGCCCATTTCAAGATGATCTTGTATTGGCATAGTAGTTTGTGAATTTAAATTTGCTGCTCTTTCATTCCAGAAAAATTTTGCTTCATTTGCAAATCTTGTATTTATTAAGCGCATAGAATGTCGAATGGTTAATCCACCTTCAACGCCTGCGCTCACAACTGCAGTGTCACCAAATGCAAATTTTTGTTGATGACAGTTGGCACAAGAGATGGTATTGTTGATACTAAGTTGTTTGTCATAAAACAATACTCTACCTAAAGTGGCTGTTTTATCTGTAATGGTATTTGCGCCTAAATTATTTTTTAAGATATAGGCTGGTTGGCCTTGATTGGCATAATTTTCTAGATTATTGGGATCAATTGAACTGCCAAAAGCCAATTTTATGGCTGCATATGGGTCAATAGTTGTACTAGTTGGCGTGGTGACAGTCGTTGTAGACGATTGGATAATCGTGGTTGTATCATTTTTAGAACAACCTATGATACAAAAAATACCAACGAAAAGGCTTGGAGTAATAACAGATTGTAGACGCATAGGTTTTAATTAGGTTGCTTAGATGGTTGATTTCCATACTAAGACAAACTATTCAATCAATGGTTTAATCTACTAATCAGCTATTTGCTTTTCTTTAACATACCTACTACTAGATAGCCCATTAATGCGCCATATAGACTGCTATTGATAGGCTTTGAAGTGATGGCGCAAGTGCCAGTGCTACAACCTACAAAGTTCCAATAGAGCCATCCTGCGATGGAACCGAGTAGTATGCCTATAAGGTTGCGTTGATGTTTTTCTATAAAAGATAAAATCA